>TARA_R100000697_G_scaffold55040_1_pt1 | contig 17047 bp, 17 predicted proteins | sample TARA_R100000697 | Tara Oceans TARA_R100000697 (sample SAMEA2622788) | marine metagenome | biome: marine biome (ENVO:00000447); feature: surface water layer (ENVO:00002042); material: "saline water (ENVO:00002010), including plankton (ENVO:xxxxxxxx)" | depth 5 m
CAAGTTGATGCAGGTGAACTAACAATAGAGGATGCAGACTAATGGCAATAACACTAATAGGCAGAAAAGGAATATATGATGGTGGTATTTTACAATTAGTATCTGCACAATCTGTTGCAGCTATATCAACATCTAATACTTCAGCAACGGAAGTTTCAGCTTTGACTTGTTCTATTACCCCAACGGAAAGTGGTAATAAGATAATTTGGAATATGCATGGTGGTCATATGAGTTATAATACTAGTGAAGTTAGATTAAAAACTTGGCTTTACATAAAAGTTGGAAGTGGTTCTGCTGCTAATGCTCATCCCTCTGGTGGGGATAGTAAATGGACTGAAACAAACATGGCTAGTACATTTGGTCATTCTACCTCAATGCATCATGTATATACTACAACAAACACGGATACGTTAGAATTTACTCCATATATTGCATCAAGTAATGGAAGCTACACTTGTGGATTAAATTATTCTCCTTATGTTATAACAGCTACTGTTATGGAGATTAAGGCATGAGTTTAACAACCACACAAAAATTTGAAAAAGCTATGGATAAAATTGGTTTAAATCCGGGATACTTATATGTAGGTGAACCACCTGAAACAGAAGAAATATTTTTAAAAAGTTTTCAAAGAACTGTAGGAATTGAAAAACGAGATGATGGCTCAGAAGTAGCTATAATGAGTAGTGACCCAAAAGATTTTGGTGTTACATGGACGCAAATTAAAGCCGAGATGGATAAACTTTAAATGTCTTTTTCATCTGTAGCTTTTTCCCAAACACCCTTTGCAGCATCAGGTGATGTAACAACTTTTGTTTCAGGTGTACAAGGAACAATAGCAATAGGCACAGTTACAGCAGTAGCATCATCAGCTGCTCAAAACTTAACAGGTGTAGGTGCAACACTTTCTATTGGAACAGTAACAACTACTGTTGCTATAGTGCCTACAGGTGTAGTAATTACAGGTTCTATAGGAACACCTACACTAACAGCAAATGCTGATATAACATTAGCTAGTGCTGTTGGTACGTTTATAGCAGGAACAATTACTGCTACAGGTGTTCAGTTTGATTTTGAAGCAGTTAAAGATCAGTTTGATATATCAAGAGTTGTATACGTCAAGGCAAAAAGCACAGCAGACGAAAGAACAGTAAACGTAAAAGAAGAAATAAGATTAACATTTGTAGCAAGACAATCATCATCAGATGATAGAACAATAAGAATAGCAGCGTAGAGGAGTTAGATTAAATGTCATTCAGATGGCCCATTAAAGACCCTGATGAACAGTTAGATTATAGTGTAGATTGGTCTAGATTTTTAGGAACAGCTACTATTAGTAGTGTTGCGTGGTCTGTAAAATCAACAGAGTTTGCTACGGAAACTACACTAGCTAGTGGACAAACTCTTGCCACTGCATCTAGTAGTGCAACTTCTGACACCATACAAAATGTATCCCAAACAAATACAACAACTGTTGCAACAATAAATATTGCAGGTGGTACTGCAAATAGAGAGTACACATTTTTTTGTTCAATGACTGATAGTACAGGAAGTACAGCAAAGAGAAGTGTTAAACTAGCTGTGAGAGATAAGTAATGGCATATAATTTTTTATCAATTGTAAATGATGTAAACAGAAGATTAAATGAAGTAGAGTTAACGTCTACTAATTTTTCTACTGCATCAGGTTTTTATAATCTAGCAAAGGATGCAGTCAATGCTTCAGTAAGATATATCAACCAATCAGAATATGAATGGCCCTATAACCATGTACTTCAAGAAGATACATTGACAGCAAGTACGGCAAGATATCCATTTCCTGATGATGCAAAGACAATTAACTTTAGGAGTTTTAGAATAAAAGAAAACGATACTTTAGGTAATCAAACCATGAAACTAAAAGAGTTAGCATATAATGAATACCTAGAAAAGTATGTTGATCAAGAATATAAATCTGATCCTGTAAAAGGAGTTCCAAGATTTATTGTGTATGCTCCGTCTTTAGAATATATATTACAACCCTTACCTGACAAAGCGTATGAATTAGTTTACGAATACTACAGAATAGCTGTAGAATTAGAGAACCATAATGATGTACCAAATGTACCTGAAAGATTTAAACATATCATAGTTGATGGTGCAATGCACTATGCATATTTATTTAGAGGTAATACGCAAGATGCTGTAGTAGCAAAAGAAAAGTTTGATGAAGGTATTAAACACATGCGTTCACTTCTAATAAATAATAATTATATTTATGTTAGGTCTTACATGACTCCTGTTGCAGGTGGTAGAGGTAGAGTTGGAACATCTTTAACAAATGCAGGTTCATCACTGGATTCACTATAAATGCCTACTACATGGAAAACATATCCTTTAGAATTTAAGGGTGGATTAATATCTAATCTATCTCCATTACAACATGGTATGCAACTTCCCAACACAGCTAGAGTGTTAAGTAACTTTGAACCATCTGTGCAAGGTGGATTTAGAAGAATAGAAGGTTTTCAAAAGTTTGATGATAATCAAGTACCACCTTATGGTGAGCCTAAAGTATCTACAACAGTATCATCAGGTGGTAGTAGTATAGTTTTAGCGAACATGTTTTCATCTCCTAGCGTAGATGACACATTTACAGTAGCAGGTAATGCACAAGTTTATACTGTGTCATCTGTAGATACAACAGACTTAACAGCAAATAAAAGAGTTACAGTAGGTTTTACACCTAATCTTGTAGCAAATGCAACAGATCAAGTAGCTGTTACTTTTGTGACAGGATCAGGAGATATGGAAGGTGTAGCATCTTTTGAAGATATAGCAGTCGTAGCAAGAGGTGGTAACTTATTTAGATCAGCAGGTTCTGCATCTAATTGGACTAGAATAAATGTACCTGTGTATGGAACAGTGTTAGTAAATGGTGGGTCACAAACAGGAAGTACACTAGCCATAGACGGATTAACTGCCGCACCTCAAGCAGGCGACACATTTACAGTGGCAGGTATAGCAAAGGTTTATACAGTAACAGCAGATGCAACTGTATCGTCAGGTGGGTCAACAATAAATATAAACCCTGCTCTTGCAAGTTCTCCTGCTGATGATGCAGCAGTTACATTTCTATCGTCTGATAGATCGTTGATGTCAAAGCATAGATTTGCAACTTTTAATTTTAATGGCACGGAAACTTTAGTTGGTGTAGATGAGGTAAACAAACCTTTTACTTTTGATGGATCAACCTTTACATCAATAGACAATGCACCCTCAGATGTTATTGGAGCAACCCATGTAGCAAACTTTAAAAATCATATAATGTTTGCAAAAGGTTCTAATATAGTGTATACTGCATTATTTACAGCAGATGATTTTACAGCGGCATCAGGTGCAGGTACAATAAATGTTGGTGACGTAATTACAGGTATTGTTGTATTTAGAGAACAGCTAATTATATTTAGTGAAAGAAGAATACAAAGACTTGTAGGTTCATCAGAAGCTGACTTTCAACTACAACCTATTACAATGGACATTGGGTGTGTAGCACCTGATACAATACAAGAAATAGGTGGTGACATTTTATTCTTAGGACCTGATGGTATAAGATCATTAAGTGCTACAGATAAGATAGGTGACTTTGGTTTAGCTGTTACTTCTAAACAGATACAGGATGAAGTAACAAACTTTGTAAATAGAAATACATCATTTGCAAGTATAGTTATTAGAGAAAAAAGTCAGTACAGAATATTAGGTTTTAATCGTAGTATTACTACAACTTCTGCACAAGGTTTAATGGCTACACAATTACAAGAAGGTTTAGCTTGGGGTGAGCTTAGAGGTATAAGAGCATTTGTAGCAGACAGTAATTACAATGGTACATCTGAATTAATTGTGTTTGCACATACAGATGGGTATGTATATAGAATGGAAGATGGTAATAGTTTTGATGGTAGTAACATAATATCTACATTTGCTACACCATTTTTTCCAGTTACTGATCCTAGAGTTAGAAAATCTTTTTATAAGATGTTTCTATTTACAGACCCACAAGGTAGTTTTAATTCAGACTTTTCATTAAAGTATGATTTTGCTGATCCATCTATAATACAACCTGCAACTAAAACAATATCTAATACAGCAGTTGCAAGTGAACAAGCTATATATGGTAATGTGCAGTTTGCTCATGGTGGATTAGTAAACAACGGAAGTAATTATAGTTCAGGTGTTACTACTATTGCAGTAGATAACTTATCTACATCTAATTTAATTGCAGGTGATACATTTATAATTGCAGGTCAAGGAACAGGATCAGGTGCTAGTTTTGTACATACAGTATTTACACTATCATCTACACCATCTATAACAAACAATGCAGGTAATTTTACTTTTAGTCCTGCAACACCTTCTAGTTTAAATGATAATACTAAGATATCATTTAAAACTGTAAACTCTGTAGGTTCTTCAACATATGGTGGAGAAAGTTTAAAAAGTATATTTGAAGAACAAACTACAGGATCAGGATTTACAGCATCATTACAGTTTGAGTCAGAGTCTACAGATGCTCCATACTCATTAGATGCTGTAACATTAGAATACGCAGAACACACACATTCATAGGATTTATTATGGCAGGTTACTCAAGAACAGATACGACAAACAATATAGCTGATGGTAATATTATCAACGCTTCAGATTTTGACGGAGAGTTTGATGCAATAGCTACAGCTTTTGGAACGTCAGGACATACGCATGATGGTACATCAGAGAATGGTGGAGCTATAACTAAGATAGGTCCTGCTCAAGACCTTGTAGTTTCAGCTTCTCTTGTTACACCAAAAACAACTAACACATTAGATATAGGTACAGATGCTCTAGAGTTTAAAGATATATATATAGATGGTATAGCTTATATTGATGGACTAGGTAGAGACATGCTCGTAGCATCAGACAAAAAAATAGAGTTTAGAGATGATGCAATATTTATAAACTCATCAACAAATGGTCAATTAGATATAGACGCAGATGTTACAGTACAAATAAACACAGCAACTCTTGATATTGACGCAAGTTCTTCAGTTAATATATCAGGTGCTACAACAATAGGTGGTGTTATAACTGCAACAACAGGAACACATTCATTAGGTGCAACAAGTTTTAATGATAATGCTATAACTAATGTTGGAGACATACAACTAGACTCTATAACAGGAGATGATGATACAGATACATCAATTACTTTTTCAGGTAGTAATATAATAACAATAGCAACAGGTGGTTCAAATAGATTGACAATAGCAGATGGTGCATTATCTCCTGTAACAACTAATCAAATAGATTTAGGAACATCTTCTTTAGAATATAAGAATGCTTTCTTTGATGGCACAGTTACAACAGACGCACTTGTAGCTGATACAGCAGATATAGATGCAGGTACAATTGATGGTGTTACACTTGGTACAAATAGTGCTATAACACAGGCTGTCATAGATAATGTTAATATCAATGGTGCACAAATTGGACATACAGATGACACAGATTTAGTGACACTTGCTGATCAAGCTGTAACAATAGCAGGATCATTAACTCTATCAGGAGGTCTAACAGTCAATGGTACAACTACAACTGTAGCGACAACTAATACTGTTGCTACTGATTCATTAATAGAATTAGCAAATGGTACAAGTGGATCACCTGCTAATGATGCAGGAATTGTTATAGAGAGAGGGTCAGCTAATAATGCTTTTATGGGTTTTGACGAGAGTGCAGATAAATTTATAGTTGGAACAGGCACATTCACAGGAGCAAGTACAGGTGATCTTACAATAACTACAGGAACACTTGTTGCTAATTTAGAGGGTAATGTAACAGGTGATACAACTGGTACAAATATAGGCACATTAAAAAAGACAGCTAGTGACACAGCTTTTACTTTACCTGCTAGTGACGGAAGTGCCAATGAATTTTTAAAAACAGATGGTTCTGGAAACTTAGGTTTTTCGGCTGTTACAGTAAACAACTCAGGATTTGATGCATCAGGAAGTGAACAACTAACTGTATCTAAAGGTGGTACAGGTGCTACATCGTTTACAAACAATAGAGTGCTAACAGGAAATGGTACAAGTGCTATTGTAGATGAAGCTAATCTAACTTTTGATGGTAGCACTCTTTCTGTTACAGGTGGTGTAACAGCTACAGGCACAGTACAAGGTTTAGAAGTTACAGCAACTTCAGATGAAAGATTAAAGTCTGACATACAAACAATAGATAATGCCTTAGACAAAGTTATGAAAATGCGTGGTGTAACTTATACAATGCAAGATCAAAAGGGTACAGGTGTAGTTGCACAAGAGATAGAAAAAATATTACCTGAAGTTGTGGTAGATAATGAATACAAATCTGTAGCATACGGCAACATAGTTGGTGTTCTTATAGAAGCAATAAAAGATTTGAAAAAAGAAATAGACGAACATAAACAAGGTTGTAAGTGTCATGGCTCTTAGTACACCAATATCCTTAACGGCTGTTAGAGATTTTTTTGGATTAACTGGAAACATTAATTTAACAAACTTACACAGAGGTGAAAGTAATATTATTAATGTTGGATCTACTTATGGATCGTCAACAGTAGGATCAGGAAGTAGTGTGACAACACCAGTTGGTAGTATTGGTTCTGGTAGTAATTATATGGTAAATGGTGGCAGTCATACACCACACACACTTTACCCATATGGTGGTGTTTGTCCTTCATTAAGTACAGCAAACACTGGAATAGCAGATGATGGAGAATCTATTAATTTAACTGATTATGTAGGTGCTTACAGAAAAGTAACCCCAACAGCAAGTTATGTAGGAAGCACTCCTGTAACTTCTCAAGGATCACATACAGGTCTGTACAGAGGTGTATCAAGTCCAATTGATAATCCAGTGGCTTATAAAAGTTGGTGTGGAATAAACTACGAAACATTACATAAAAATCCAAATATTTCAGGATTTGATGTAACTAGCTATTGTCAATTACTTACTATGCAATCAAATCAATATGATTCTTTTTCTACTGGTTCAATGACTGTTAATTTTACATTATCTCATGCAGGTATTTATACTGTCCATGTGAGTGTAACTGGTAATGGTGGTAGTAATCATTTTGTTAATATATCAGGAACAGGAGTAAGCATTTTTGATCACGCAGGAGTACAACATACTGCTGGTCAAAATATTACTTTAAACGCTGGTTTGCCTGTAGCCTTTCATAGATTATTAGAATTGCATCATACAAGTACATCATCAACAATAACACTTGTTTGTGGTGGTACTGGTGGTGCAGTTCAGACACAAATAAGAACAAACACAAATTATTTAAGAGCTACAAACACAACTAATTACACAGTATACAACGATATGTTTACACAGAGTTAAATTATGGAAATAAACCCTATACTATTTTGGAATGGAATACTTACAGTCGTAATAGCTCCTGCTATATGGGTCTTTCGTGGTATGTTCATGGAGATAAAAAGGCTTGACATACTGTTAAATAAAACAAGAGAAGAATATGCAAAGCGTGATGACGTTAAAGAAGACATGCATACTGTAATGGATGCTCTTCAAAGATTAGAAGATAAATTAGATAAGATATTAATAGGTAAATAATTATGGCAACTTTTAAAGCATTTAAACCTGAAGCGATGCAACGTATTGCACGTTCAATGGGTCACATGGGTGACATGAATCAGTTTGAAAACTTCTTAATGGCTAATCCTGATAAGAGTGCGATGATGAGAAACTATAATGCAAGAGCTATGCAGATGGCTGAAGGTGGTGTAGTTAAAAAGATGCAAGAAGGTGGTGATGTAGACCCACCTGCTGATGCTCAAGATTTAGTTGGTGGACCACGTAACATCAAAGATTTACCAGAAGGTGGCATTGAAGGTGGAACTATTGGAGATGGAAAAACACCTTCTACCGATCAAAATACACAAAGCATTATGGATTATACTATTGACCAAATACAAAAGCCAAAAGCAGGAGAGGGTACAACAATAGACCCTAGTAAAATAGACGAAAAAGATGATCAATTTATTGGAGATGATAAAGGACAAATTGAAACAGACAAACCAAAAGTAGAAGTAACAAAAGGTAAAACTACAACAGCAGATGATCCAGTAAAAGTAGAAGCAGAAACATATGATCCAACAAAAGTTGGTGATGCACCTAAAGCTGAAGCAAAGACAACACAAGTAACTGACGACATGTTAGTGAAAGCTGCTCAAGGAGATATGTCACCTGAAGAGTTAGCAACATATGATGCGGCTCTAAAAGCAGGACAAGCTGAAGTACAAAAGAAAGCTACTGTACAAGGTCAGTTAGAAATGTTGAGTGCTCAGGCTGAAGATGGACAGATACCATCATATGCTACAGCGGCAGTAAGATCAGCTATGAATGCTATGGCAGCTCGTGGGTTAGGTGCTAGTAGCATGGCTAGTGGTGCAGTATTTAACGCAATATTAGAATCACAATTACCTATAGCAAAAGCAGATGCAGATACATTTGCAGAGTATGGCTTAGCTAATGCATCAAATGCACAACAAGCTATTCTGTCAAAAGCCGCGGCTTTGTCCTCACTTAATATAGCAAATTTAAATAACAGACAACAAGCGGCAGTAGAAAACTCTAAGAGATTTTTACAGGTTGATCTTGCTAACTTTGAAGCCGCCCAACAAACAGAGTTGTTTAACACAAAAGCACAACAAGATTTTATGTTGTCAGATCAAGCTGCTGATAATGCGGCTAAACAATTTAATGCTACATCAAAGATGCAGACAGATCAGTTTATGGCTAATCTTGCAAACAACATATCACAATTTAATACCTCACAAACAAATGCTATGGAAAAGTTTAATACAGGTGAGACAAATGCAATGGCTAAATTTAATCAACAAATAGAAGATCAGCGTGAACAGTTTAATGCACAAAATCAATTAGTCATAGAACAATTTAATAAGAAATGGAAACAACAAATAGCAACTACGGATAATGCATCGCAGAACTTTGCAAACGAGTTTAATGCAAAAGCATTGCTAGATATATCAAATACAGCGTATAATAATATGTGGTCACACATGAGTGATTTGATGGAGTGGGCATGGACAAGTGGCGAAAGTGGCAAAGATAGATTGCACGAACTTACACTTGCAGAAATTGATGCTAAACTACAACTAGAATTAAAACATTTAGATTTATCTGCTGAAGCAAGTGGTGCAATAGGTGGTTTTATTATGGACTTGTTTACAAGTAAAATAGGTGGATCAATAGCAGGTAAAATGTTTGGTATACCTGTAGTTCCAGAATAACGTAGGAGAAAACAATGAGTACATTAGGAAAAACAAAAGCAGCAGAGATAGCATACGCAAGAATACAGCTATTAAAAGAACAGATGAAACAAACAGATTTTAATCCTGCTGATAACTACAAAGGAACATTGATGCAAAGACCACAACAAAGAATTATAAAAAGAACACAAGAGTTACAGTCAAACAGAGAACAACAAGAAATAATGAGAGTAGCCGAAATGGCAAAAAGAATAGAAGAAGGGTTTAAAACAAATGCAAAAACAAAGGTTTAGAGCACCTGTTCCGGGACAGGGAATGACAGCAGGTTTAAATAGTAGACCTTGGTTAAATCCCCCTCGTTTTAATACAGTAGAAGAAGGTTTAGAATTTTATCTTGAGATGTTATCAACTCAAGAAAAGTCAACTAATTTATTTAGTGTAGTAAAAACAGGACTACCACTAACTATCATAGCAGAGTCTATGACAACAGGTGGTGTTATGGAAGGATTGCATAGTGTTGATGTTGGATTATTACTTAATCCTTTACTTGTAGAGTTTATAAAAGGTATGTGTGATGTTGCAAAAGTAGAGTATACACTAGATACAAGTGTGCCTGAAAAAGATAGAGTTAATATGAGAGCTATAAAAGAAGTTATGGAAGAAGAGCTAAAAGAAAAAGAACCTGAAATTAAACAAGCAGGTGAGCAAGTAAAAAAACAAGCAGGTTTAATGGCTAAGAGGGAGATACAGTAATGGGTTTTAAGTTTATGGTAGGACAGGCATTTGGTGGTGCCGCAAAAAGAGGATCAGAAAGACTAGCTGAGCTAGAAGGAAGAGCTAACACTATTATTGATAGAGCAACTGAAAGATTTATGAACAAGCATGATGATTGGGATAGACAATTTCAGTTAGACAAAAGAAAATATCAAGATGCCTATAATAAACTAAAAGGATTAGACCTTGACTTAGATGATGGTCAGATAGAAATGATTTTATTAGGTGGTCCAGATGGTGCTACAGAATTTATTGAAGCATACAAAGAAGATAAAACTAGGGCACAGTATGATTATTTAAAAAGTGAACCTAAGATGATATCTATGGAAGCAGGTAGATTTACTCCTTTAGAAAAACCTAAGTTTGAGTATGGTGAAACAAACAAACTAGATTTTATAAAGAAAACATTTCAAAGAAGTGATGACTATCTTGCGGCAAAAGAGAAAGATGATTTTGATGCTCAAGCATTTGTAGGTCTTGGTATTAAAAAAGCATCTAGTGCTTATGCTCAAGGTTTAAATCCGTATCCTGATATGGATAAACAAATACAGGCATACTCACAAACTGAAGCAGGTAAGTACCAAACACTTGGTGGCTTTGATATACCAGCTTCTTTCATACAAAGTGGTGTAAGAAGTCAGTTAATAGGTTTAAATATAATTAAACCTGATCAAGTAGAAAAACAGCTAGGTGAGGGTACAGGTTGGAAAGCTCCAAGCTATGATGCTATTCCTACTGATGTATTGATTGCTATGGAAGCAAGTATTGCACAACAAGAAACAGAAAAATTAAATCAAAAAGTACAGAGAATGAATATAAAACATAGAGAAATTATGCATCCTTTAGAATTAAAAAAAGTTTTAGGAGATGTTAGTCAGCAAGAAATTGATAAACAGATTTCTAATATTGATCTTAAACTTAAACAAAAAGATTTAAAGAATGCAGATGTAATAGCTGACTTAGTTTTAAGAGAACAAAAAGCCAACACAAAATTTGCAGAGGATAGATTAAATGATGTAGACATAGACCGAGAAATAAATGAAGCAGGTGTAGCCTATGCAGTTATTAAAAATAAATTGTTAAAAGCAACAGACCCAGCACAGATAAGTATATTAACATCTCAACTAGAAGAAGCAGACAGGGTATATCAAAATTTTACTGCTCTTAAAGTAGCTAAGAACCTTGCAACACAAGACCCAGTTACAGGTCTACGAAACATACTTTTATTACAAAATGAAATAGAAACACGTTTAAAAGTTCGTTATGGTTTTGGTCAAGAAGATGTGACAACAGGTGGAGACGTTTCAGGTGATATTAGGATTGGTGGCACTACAACCACTACAAAATTTTTTACTAGAAATGTAGATGGAGTAGAGAAAAAAATATATGAAGGAACTCCTGAATTTACACAAATACAACAACAAATACAAAATGAAGCAATGAGTTTCTTGATAAAATCTTATGGAAATATAGCTGATGATGGCACATATACACCAAAAATACCTAATCAAGCATATGATGATTACTTTAACATAACTAGAAATTATATTTCTAATATGAATGAATTAGAAACTATGGAAATTTCATCAATGAATCAAAGTGAAACATCAGAAATTAACCAAGAAAATTTTAATCTTATTATAAAAGCAATTAAGGGTGGAGAAACTAGAGATAATATAATTAATTCTATAACAACAGACTTTGGAGTGTCTTCTCGTGAGGAAGCAAATAAATATTATAGACTAGCAGTTGACGCTAGTAGAAAGACAAGAGAAGCAGAAGAAGGTGATAGGGTTGCTGCAATAAGTACACAAATTGTACCTGATGAGTTTTTCATCTATCCTAAAGGTGGAAAAGACGCTTACGAATTAACTAAACCAGAAAATTTAAGTGCAACTTCGTCTGTTCTTACAAAAGTTACACCACAATCTTTAACTCAAAATGATATTGATAATTTCTTAGCAAACAATCAATACTCTATTGATAGAAGATTATTTAACATGATTGATAAAGGTCTTGATCCAAGTAAATATTCAATAGAAGATTTTAACTTGTTTAATAGTGATATTAATCAGTTTATACAAAAATATCCTGATGCAGATATTATTCAAACTGGAAGAGCTCAAGATTATGGTAGGCTACAAAGACCATCAATTATAAATGTACCAGAAGAACAAAAACAAAAAATGAGATTTAAATTAATAAAAGAGTTTTTATCATTAAGTAATTCAGAGAGAGTGATAAGAATGAGTAAGAATTTATTAACAAGAAAAGATACAGGCTTTGAACAATAATGAGTATATTTGATAAGTACAGAAGTAATGCACAACAGGCAGTAAGCACAGGTTCTATATTTGATAAATATAAAAAAACAACTACAATTCCTACTGTAAGATCAACGTATGAAGATACAACACCTGACTTGTTTACAATACAAGATTTTGCCAATGATCCTGATAAAATGGATACATTGCGAGAGTACATGCCTAAGAGATTAGGAGAGAGTGGCTTACAACAAGCAGACGAAAGCGATGAAGATTATGTAAAAAGATTTATTACACACGCAAGAAGGTTTGAAACAAACAGTATATCCATAGCAGGTCAGATTGATTATTTAAGAAAAGCAAAAGAAGATGACCGAAGAAAGTTTGGTAAGTTGTATAATTATTATGAACAACTTCCAAGTGCAGGACAACAGGGTGGTGACACTGTAGGAAGAGCAACTAAAGATTATTTAAAAGCCGCCATACTTGATCCAATAAACTTACTAGGTGTTGGAATAGTAGGAAGAGCAGGTTTAAAGTTTGGCACTGCACTTGTAGGTAAGAATGCTGTGCGTGAAGGAATAAAATTAATGCTTCCAAAAACACAAGCATCAAAACAATTATTAACAGGTGCAGTTACAGGTGGAGCTTTTGGTGCAGGTTATAATCTTGCTAGTCAAGACATAAGAAGAAAAGCATACATGGATGGTAAAACACCTGAATCAAATATAGAGTTAATGGATGTTGCCTTTGATTCTATAATAGGTGCAGGTGTAGGTACAGCAGTAGCAGGTGCTTTGCCTGTTATAGGTGCAGGTATACAAAAAGCAGATGAAGGTGCTAGAAAATTATTTGGATTTAAAAAGTCGGAGTTAGATTTTTTAAAGAAAGTAGATGAAGAAGATGCAATAGTTACTGATCCTGTTGAAGGTCCTGCTATTACACAAGATCAACTAAATGAAGCACAAGAAAGAATTAATTTAGCAAGACAAAGATTAAATCCTGAACAGGCAAAAGAAAAACTTGATGAACAAATTATAACTAAACAAGAAATACTTAGACAGCCACCAATTGTAGATGCTAAAGTAATGGTTGAATTGTCAAGAAAGGTTGCTAAAATTGTAGAGAATATAACTGAAGAAGAAAAAGCAGCAGGAAAATCAATAACACTTATATCAGACGCTAACAAGAATAAAAAAATTAGTGATGCAGTAACTGATATAATAAACAACATAGACAATATTGATGAAGATGTTTTACAAGCAGCGTTAAGAAGAGAAAATATAACGGAGAATCAGTTCTTAGATTTTATGTCTACAGTGGATGACTTTGCTTCTATGGAAAACTACACAATGAGTGAAGCAGGTAGAACACTACAATCAAAAAGTAATCTTGGAAAATTAAGAAATAAATTATTGTCTCTTGATCCTGAATTAAAAGATAAATTAAATAAATTGTATGGAGAAACAGACGAAGTTACTAGTGCTGCAGGACACGGCTATAATTTACTAAAAAGAATAGATAGAGAAAGAAGAGCATTAATGGTTACACAACTTGCTACTACAGCAAGAAACGTAGCTACAGGTTTAACTGTTGTATCTTTTGAGACTATGGCAAATACAATGGAAGCTACTTTATACCATTTTGGTAGAGCATTTAAACATATGTATAGAGGTGGTAATTTTTCTCCTGAAGGTATCAATACAGGATTTAAAGATTGGATATCTGATAGTTTTGGTTTGGCTTATGGTTTTGTAAGACAGGGAATGAGTGATGATATATCACAATTTTTATTACAAAACAACCCAAGACTTAACAAAATTATGTTTCGTACTATTGGAGAAGTAGGAGAAGACTCACAACAGTTAACACAATTTGCACAGTATGCAAATATATTAAACTTAGCACAGGATGCGATGTTTAGAAGAGCTTTCTTTGCTGACCATATAACAAGAAAACTTAGAAGAGCAGGTGTTAAACTAGAAGATTTAGCAGTAGACGGCACAAGTGTATTTGGTAAAAAGGGTGGCAGTAAAGTTGAAGCAAAGCTATTAAAAGAAGGCATGGAGTATGCACTTAAAAATACATTTGCTTTACATCCAAGAAAAGGAGATGCCGCATATCACTTTGTAAAGTTTGTAGAAAGATTTCCGGGTATGCCTATTATTGGTACAGGGCAATTTCCGTTTGCACGATTTATGGCTAACGCATTATCGTTTCAATTAAAATATAGTCCTCTTAATATGGCATATGGTGCATTTCAAGGTGCTATTCAAGGTGGTGCAAAAGCTATAGGAAAAGCTACAACAGAACAAGCAAAGCAAGAAGCTCGTGAAAATTTTTCAAAAGGTTTGATTGGAACTGCAGCATTAATGACTGCCGTATATTATCGTGCTAAGAACCAAGATACTGAATGGTATTATCTTAAAGCACCTGATGGAAGAAAAATAGATATGAGACCTTTCTTTCCTGCTGCTCCTTATATGATTGTTGCTGACTTTATAGTAAAACGTGGCAACAACGACTTAGATAAATTAAAAATGAAAGATTATATAGATGGGTTTACAGGTGCTCAATTTAGAGCAGGTGCAGCATCCTATACTGTAGATAAGTTTTTTGAAATGATGCAATCTGAAGGTGGTTTTGAATCTGTAGGTCAAGAAAAACTAGGTGAGATAATAGGTGGATATGTAGGAGATGTAACAGCAGGATTTGGAACACCTGCAAGAGTTGTTAAAGATATTGTTGCAGCCTTTGATGAAGAAGAAGCAATAGTAAGAGACTCTAGTTCTATTGATGGAACAGGCATGAGAGAACGTGCAGTAAATGCTTTTTTAGCAAAGCTATATAAAAATGCTCCTGTTCTATCTAAGAAACTTCCTGAACTTGAATCTCCAACTAGAGAGGATAAGATATTAACACAGTCTCCATTCTTAGGACAGGTTATAGGTTTACGTTTTCAAGAGAGAGATAATCCTGTAGAGAAAGAGATAACAAAAGCAGGAATAAAAAATTGGCAGGTGCTTCCATCAACAGGAGATAAAGAAGCAGATAGGTTAATTAAAAAAGAATTAGGATCAATAGTAGAGTTTCATCTAGGAGCTATTGTTAAATCAGATTTTTATAAACAAAAGAAAAAAATAAATAAAGAAGTATTTATAAGAAAGTATTTACAAAAACTAAGAAAGTTTGCAAAAGAGATTGCCCTTGCTAAGTATGTTAACAAGGACAAACCTTACACTCCTTTTGATAGAGCTAGATGGGCTAAACAAACAAGACGAGTTAGAAAATTAGCTAATCAATACTACAATGAATATAAAGGTGGTGCTACTGTAGAAAGTCTAGGAGAATATAGATTAGGAACAGAGATAGGGCTATACCTACAACGTCTAGAGTAACTATCTTCTATCTCCACTACCACCTAATACACCACGTTTCTTTCTATCATTTAGCTTGTCAAGATTAGATTGCATTATAGCACCTAAGTCTAACTTTAAATGGTCAGCTAACATAGCACAGTACCATAACACATCCCCAATCTCACCACCAAGATCGTGATCTTTTTTATTGTCACGTATAACCTTCTTAGCTTTATTGGCTATCTCACCTGCTTCACCCACCAAACCCAAACACAAATACTCAAGAGCTTTATCTTTAGGAAAGATAGCTGTCTCTTTTGCTTTCAGTTGATAGTCTGAAGCTACTAATAAACATCTGTTCTTATTATGCATGAACTGTTTTGCTTCCTCTTCTAGATTCATAATTCTTAACCTTCTTAATGTTTTGTGCAAATGCAGAGTTAAATCCACGTAACCACTCTCTATACTGCATTGAGTTAGAATTATAAGGTGGCATTAAAAGTTTACCATTGTAATCTGTACCTCTAAAGAAAGCACTTCTGCCTTTATCAAACTGTATTCGCAGAGGTGCATCATATTTTTTTAAACCATGTCTACGTTTTAGCATTCTTCATCTCCTCTATCTGTTTTTTAAGTGCAGTATTTTCTTGCATTAAAGTATTAAATATATTTAACAGCTTCATCTTTTCAGACGAGCCTATGATCAACTCTTGTACTTCCAAAGCTGTCATTGGTTTTGTTTCTTCAGTCATAATATTCTCCTTTCTATGTTGCTACTATGTCTACGACTTCACATACACCTGCTGTGCATGCGAGTTCCTTACTACCTGCTGTAGTGTCAACACCTTTCTCAAACTCAACAAGTCTATTCCAATCAATATCTTTAGGCATCTGTTTTACTAGATCGTCATATTTCTCTTTATCAATAGCTTGGTAAGGTGCTTGTGCATATGTATGATCACTATGTGGTAGGAAACTTATACCTGATATGTCTTCAAAGTTTTTATATACCCATGCACCTACCTTTAACCAATCATCTTCTTTGACTGATATAGTTACAGATGGTTTATGTTCACACCAATACTTCTGAAAGATAGCCCATGTATTTAATTGGTTTATTGAACTAAGCTCTGTCTCTGCTCCTTCAGGTGCTTTCATTGGAAAGCTAAATACTGTAGTGCTATCAGGTTTCATTACGTCAGGTTCATTTGGTATACCCTCTGCTTTCATAAACTCTGTCAATGGGTCTTTGTTGTCACCACGTACAGTGCGAATGTAATACTCGCTATATCTAGTATGTATGCCACTTGCACTATCCACGAGTTGAGAAACAG
>TARA_R100000697_G_scaffold48336_4_pt1 | contig 17034 bp, 37 predicted proteins | sample TARA_R100000697 | Tara Oceans TARA_R100000697 (sample SAMEA2622788) | marine metagenome | biome: marine biome (ENVO:00000447); feature: surface water layer (ENVO:00002042); material: "saline water (ENVO:00002010), including plankton (ENVO:xxxxxxxx)" | depth 5 m
ACACATATCTAAACCTTGTCTTATTTCACCATCTTCTGGTGATTCTTCCAAACCTACTTCTTCTATAATCATATCTTCTTTTTCATGTTCAGGGAGATTAAAAAAAGGATTCATATCAGGATCTGGACATGTCATGTAAAATATATATTGATATACAGATAAATATGTGTTTGGATATTTATCCATAATCTTTTTTAGAGATTTTAGTGTATAGCAATGTTCTGTAGGAACTACCTTACCATTTTGTATATCAAATAATTTTATGAGCATAACGGATTATCTTTTAACCACATCATAAGACTTTGAACCTCTTGTTTTAGATATGGTAAATTATACATTTTTATTTCTTTTATAATAGGTTCATTTTGGTTATTATATTTAGTTATTGGATAGCCAAACTTATCTTCACCCTCCTTTTCAAATATAACATGTTGTATTGATAAATCCCCAATCTTAAGTTTTGGATTATGCTTTTTAATTATGTAAGCATATAAGCTTAATTGAAGGTTATAATGTTTAAGATTACAATCATCTAAATGACTAACAGGATTATACATCTTGGATGTAATACCTTCCCAATTAGTAAATCCTTTCTCTTTTATTTCTTTATTTGTTTTATAATCAAGAATATTAATTTTACCATTTACTATACTTACAAGATCAGCTTGACCACAAAGACCTGCAGATTTTAAATATACAAAGTGTTCTGGATATACACCTTCAGAAAGTTTTTGCTCAGGTGCAATTTTTATTCCATTTTGATCTACAATAGGTTTTATTATTGGAACCTCTGTACCATCTCTTTCAATAGTTTTAAACTCTAATAATCTTTTTTCTCTTTCATCATGATACCAATTACCTAGACCTATAGCTCTTTGAGATTCACCATCCCAAGCTGCTAGTATTTCTTTTGGTGTCATACCATACCACTTAGATCTTTTGTTCTTAGAAGATTTCTTAGCTTGTTTTTCTGCATCAAATTTAGGTTTAAACATACCTACAAATGATGTAACACTAGTCCACTTGATTTGATCTTTTTCAAGATTTTCATCTAATGTTTCATAAACATGTCCATCTGATTTAAATATTACTGGCATTACTTATATAAATTTTTACCTATTTGATCTTTAACTTTCTTTTCTGTGTCCTCATCCATTACGGCACCCCATTTACCTTTTGGACAACCAGATGATAGTGATCTTAACTTTAGTGCTAAACTACAACCACAATCAGCACAACAAGGTTGTGTTCCATTAACTGCACACTTATCACCTTTAGTATCTAAATACTCACATGAAACGCAATGATTATATCTAAGCTTTACAACTTGTTCAACATCATCTTTTTTGAAAATGTTATTCTTTACACCTTCTAAAATTTTATCCATGTTTCCAAAAGCAGCTATAATTTTATTTAGTCTCATTTCTAAATTTTTTTTTGTTATTTATTTTTTCTTTTAATTTTTCAAATGCTATTTCCATTTGTTTAAGTTTTTTCTTTACAGGTATATACTTTTCAAAACCTTTGTATGTCATTTTTTCAAGATTACCTATAATATCTTTATTTCTTTTTATAGCTTTTTCTAACTTCTTCTTTCTAAGTATAAATGTACCTAATCCTGTAACATTAATATGAGTATCACTTAAATCAGATAAATTTTTTCTCAATTTAGCATAATAAAAAGTTACAAGATCATCAACTACATCCTTATGTACACCTATCTCTTTTGATACATCTTCAAAAAAGTATTTATGATTCTTTGGTTTCAATTCCTAAAATTTTATAATCTAATAAGATATTATCTTCTGTTTGTATATTTATTTTATTACTAATAGATATTGTCTTTTTATTAGATCCTTCTTTTACAATTAAACCCTTCTTTTCTGCTTTTGCTAGTGCATTTCTACATGATTGTGAGCTTTTAAATATCTTCTTATCAGATATATCATTACAAAAAAGAGTTAGCTCTTTACTACCTTTTTTTGCAAGCTCTGCCAAACAATTAAGATCTGAATTACTTATCTGTATATTATTAAAAAAGCAATAAGTAAGGATTTGATATTTTACTACCTCATCCTTACTTGTTTTTACTTTCTTTGTTACTTTATTTACTATAGCCATGAATGTAATATATCTTTGCTTTCTAATAAAGTATAGGTAAATCTATTACCCCAAGTATCTCTTGCTTTTCTACAGATCTTCATAAATAGTTTCCAATCATCATTAGCTGCAATTACTTGACAACCAGCAGACCATTTGTCTACCTGACTAGATTTTTTACCAGCCCACTTGGTAGCTCTATGTATGTTGATACCAAATAAACCTGTTTGTACAGACTCTTCAATAAGATTGTACATATGGTCTCTGTTATCATCTCTGTATACTGAAACAGGTCTATCTTGACCTAATGCTTCATATCTACCTTGGTGCTTTCTTATTATATGACTTCCTCTATATTGCCCTGGTTTAAGTATAGCAACACCTTCTTTTCTCATTATGTTTTCAACCCAATGAGTTCCTGGATCTGTTGTACAATCAAAACAATGAAATTGCCATTCACCATTAACTTTATAAGATAATGTTATCTTATCATCAAAGCGGTTTGTAACTTTATCTTTAGTATCAGAGTTTCTTATACCCACAATATTAAGATTATAGTCACCTTTGTCAAACCACAGATAATCTGTTTTTTGCTTGATGGTCTCTTGAATTTTTTCTCTAGTTAGTTGCATTTTCTGTACGTTTTAATGTTCTTTTTGCTGCAGTATTTTGAGCTTGTGCTTTTGCAAAGTCATTAGCTGCTGGAGATTTAGGTTCCTCTGGGGGTCCTGCCATAGTATTTGCTACAAACATTTGTGCTTGTAATCTTTCTGCACGGCATTTTTCAATATCCCTTAAAAGAGTTTCATATTCTAATTGAGTCTTTAAAGAAGGTATATGCTCTTTATAGTAAGCAGTAACCTCTTTTCTTTTTTTGTCAAGTTCTTCTTTTGACACTTCTACTTCTTGAGTAGTTTGGTTAGCTTTTTTTGCCATTTTAAATAATTTTAAGTTTATAACTATGGCAAATATATATAAAAAAAGTTTAAATCAAAAAAGTTTATTCTATTTTTTTTGATACACAGCTCTTTATTACAGATGCTGTTCCTCCTGCTGTAGAAATTTTAGTGTATAAACTCATATCATCACTCCATGATACACCACTAGGATTGGTAATTAGATCTAAATTGTAACCTCTTCCTACTTTAGCATCTTTCAACATGTAAAATTTAGTTCCTGCTGAATCTTCAAAGTATACATCTAATACAATACCTGCACTATGTGTATTAGCAATATTAAACATCATAGATGTAAAACTATTACCATTATTAGCGGCTGCTCTTAGTAACTCAGGATTGCCAGAATTATATGTTATATTTTTATAAAAGTATGATAATCTTAATTGTGCTTGTTTCATATCTTATTATGTTAATGTTAATGTTATTGATTTAGTTAATGATCCAGTTTTACCTCCAAAGTCTGTAGTTACAGACATGACAATAGTATAAGTTGCTTTACCTTTTACTATAGTTTCAACCATATCCCCAAATGATAATGTTGTTTTATTACCTATACCCACTAGTTTAGTATCACCAACTAATGCAGTAGAATTACTAGTGCCAAAACCTGGAAACGTAGTCTTAGCTGTATTAGCAGTTATAGCATTTGCTTGAGTTGTTGTTATACCAGTTTTAGCTGTATTAAGTGCAATTGCTCTTTGCTCTGATATAGATATAGTTGTTGTATCACCTGCTAATGCCGTACTGCTAGTTGTACCAAACCCAGGAAATGTAGATTTACTTTTATTAGAAGATATTTCTGTTCTAAGATAATCTAACTCTTCTTGCATTTTTTGTATTTGATATAACAATGCTGCTTCTGGTTCAAATTGAAATAAATCTTCATGGTGATCATTATCAAAGTTTGCTTTAATTTTTGTTAAGTCAGCCCCAGTTTTATTGTGAATTGATTCATATTTTTTACTTGTTAATGCCATAATCTATATTTTTTAAATTAATGCTAATGTTAATGTTGCTCCAAATAATTTATCTGTTGTATTTCCTGGAAACCATGAAACCATTATACATTTATCAACAGCGTATGGTACTGGATTAGTTAATGTTATAGCTGTATTAGATAGACCAGTACTTGTTCCAGGAAGTGCTGAATAAGCCCCTGTTTGTATGCTGTATACATATACAGCTACAGGTTTAGCTGAGCTTGCATGTACATTTACATGTGTCACCTGATGTCCAAATGGTATATCTTTAAACCCCCACATCTTTGACGTGTTTCTTGCAACTATTAAACCAGCAGGGCTCACTATAGTAAACATATTAGGTCTTCCTGAAGCTACATCAGGTACAAAATCTGATAGAAGCATTTTTAGTGTAAGATCAACATGCTGTAAAGTTCCGTCTGTATCAGGTAATGATAAAGTTCTATCTGCTGTTGGTTCACCACCTTTTAAGGTTGTTTCATGAGCATCAGCTGTTGTTCCTTCAAATATAATACCTTTATCAGCACCAGTTAATGTAATATCTCCAGATGTTGATATAGAAGCTGCATCTACATTTCCACTAAATTCAGCTGCTTTTGTGCTACCATCCATATGAAATATTTGCTGATGAGATTGTGCTGAACTACCACTACTTCCTGCAGCTGATCCATAAAAAAAATATTCATTATTACCAAACCCTGTTGTAGCATTACCAGTACCTTTACCTGTATAAAATCTCATACCACCCCCTGTTTTATTACTACCAACAGCATCACCTGCTTGCATAACTAAAGGACTTCCTGTACTAAGAGAAGATTGAGGGCTTACCCCTATAGTTACAGGATAACCAACATTAAAAGCGGCTGATGTATCTATATCTATTGCTGCACCAAAAGATTCAACCATCCATGCTGGAGGAGCTGTATTAAGATCAAAATTAGTTGTACTTACAGTAAAAGTATTTCCAGTTAAATGTAAGTTACCATCTACATCAATATCAAGGTCAGCACCCGAACCACCTGCATCAATTGTTTTTAAAAACGTTCTTCCAGATGCTTGTACTTCTATTCCAAAATAATCTAATGCAGGTGATCCAACAAGACTTGTTACACCTGGTTCATAAAAATGAGTGTAATTAGTTATACCCCCGTGATAAAGGTGACTATGATATGTGCTATCTTGTGTTGTTGTACCACTTGCTGCTTGTTTAGAAACTTTATGTATTATACTTCCCCAAGCATCTTTAAAAACAGCTTGAGTTGCAAATCCACCTGTTCCTGTCCCTATACCACCTATTATTTCTACTGAACCACCACCCATATTAGTTGCACCACTTGTTCCATCTCCTCCTTTTATACTTATAGCTCCACCCCAATCAATAGCACCAGTTCCATCATTTGTAAATCTTGTTATCCTAGCAGCACTACTTGCCCAAGTAGCTTGAGTAGTAGCATCTCCAAATGTTAAAGTATTAGAATCATAATTAAGAGTAGCTTCAGAAGTAACAGCACTTGTACCATTTCCTGTAATAAGGTTATTTGTACCTATTGTTGATACACCTGTACCACCATTAGCTACAGATAAATCAGTTCCTGACCAATCAGCATTATTAATAGCAAGAGTTCCACCAAGAGTTAAATTACCTGATGTAGTTACAGTACCTGTTAATGTTACTCCATTAACTGTACCCGTTCCACCTACAGAAGTAACAGTACCAGTACCTGGAGTAATAGTAGACCAAGTTAATAAACCATTACCATCAGTAGTTAATACTTGACCTGCGGAACCATCATCATTAGGGAGAGTAAGCTCATAAGAATATGTAGTAGGATCTGGTGGAGTAAGAAGAACTCCCCCAATCATTAGATCATCAAATATTGTTTGTTTTCCTAGGTATTTCATTTTTTGGCAAACTTCTCAATGCCGCTAATACCAAAGCAGCCGAGAACAACCCAAACAAATGAATCATACACAAATTCATTAATTACAAGATCATAACCGTACCAACCAGTAGCTAGATCAGCAATCATTATTAAACACATAATTGTAAAAGCTACAAAACCAATTATAGACTTTTCATTCCAATCATTATCATCTTTAAATATTTTCATAACTTTTTTTCTTCTACTTTTGTTTTGCAATCAGAGCAAGATATAACATCCATTGGATATCCTGTAATTATTTCAACAGTTATTTCTTTTATATCTTCTCCGTTTATTTCTATATTACAATTTTGACAATTAGCCATTACAATACATTATTAGGTCCCATGTTCATTCCAAAAGGACATCCACAACCTTGAGTTTTTACTGCACCACCATCTCTTTTTTTCTTTTTATATCTACTAACTCTACCTTTTGTATTCTTTTCTTTTTTAGCCCGTGCTTTTTCTGATGGGGATAGTTCACTCCAAGTACTAGGTGTATCTTTACTTATTCTTTTAGTGGGTCTAAAAGTATTCTCTCCCTTAGAGTAATCTTTATTACCCCTAGGTGTACGCCAGTCTTCTTTAAACCAACGCTTAAGTCTTAGACCCGCCTTTGTTTTTCTAACAGCCATTACTTCTTAGATTTATTGCCCCAGTTTTTAGCACCAACTTTACGGCATTTAGCCATAGCACCGCTTCTGTATGCAGATGTTTTAGGTCCGTACCTTGCAACTACTTTATGATAGCAAGCATCTTTTTTACTACCACCTTTTTTCATTATATCTTTTTTTAGTATACTCATAACTTTAACATTTCCACTTTCTAAGTGATTTATTTATTCTTGAATTAGGATCATTTGCGGTTTTTTTACTTGTTAGTTTTTTCTTCATTCCACGCATTCTAGCACAAAATGATTTTTTTCTTTTACCGCCTCCAGGTTGTGGTGGTTTAAGATCAGAACCTGGATTTGCTCTTTCATATGACTTACGCCCTTTCTCATTTAAGCCACCGCTTTTGTTCTTACCTTCCTTACGCTGCCACGCAGGAGTAGAACCCCCTTTCTTGTACATTCCTGGTACTCTCATACCCTGAGCATTATAAACCGGCTTTCTCATTTCTTTTTCTTTTTAGGTTTATCATGACCCCAACCTTTAGAACTTAAGTCTAAATGTTCTTGACAAGATTTTGTCATTTTACCTTTACCAGTTTTTGGATCATACATCATATGATTTTTATAACCTTCACAATTTACTTTATTTGCTATTTTTCTTTTTCCTCCTCCAATAATTCCTCCAGATTGATATTTTTTTGAACCACCTTTACCGTAGGTCATTCCAGCTTTTTTCATGTTATTTGGCATAATTTTAAATTTTACTAATTAATAATTTATTTAACGTTTTCCACCGTTATATTCTACGGCATATCCTTCTTTTACGAGACAATCATTCACACAAACTTTAGTTATTACATCTTTACCTGCAATCTTGTCTATATGTAATCTACCAAGAACTCTTCCATATTTACCAAGTTCTTGTGATTCTAACTCAAAACAATTAGCAGCTCCTTCCATCATTTCAATTAATCTTTCTTTTGCAGCTAATCCTAATTTCTTTTCAACCTTGTTTCTAGTTCTAGACTCTGGTGCATTAATACCAGCTAGCCTTATTCTTTTTTTAATCTTAACATCAAAGCCAAGATCTATTTCTGCATCAATAGTGTCACCATCCACTACCCTTACGCATATTGCATTATAATTGTACATCCAATATTTTTTTAAGTTCAGCGCACTTTTCATACTCTTCTCTATCCTCAAAGTGCCATATCAAATCCTCTATTACTTCTTTATCTGGATCCTCAGTAGGATCAAATACTAAAATAGTGTGTGAGGAGCTAGATAGTTTCTTAGTCTTTTCCGCTAAATCTTCAAACGTTATCTTCTTAGTTATAATTTTATACGAATTTTCAAACGCTTGTTCCATTATCATATTCTCCATTTCTATTCTTTCCCCCTCTGTTAGTCCTGCAAATAATTCATTTTCTTCTCTTTCTTTACTCATATGTAAATTTTTTTAAAGTTAATTTGCACAAACCTTTTTGTAAGAGGTGCATACTATAATATAATAAATTTTTACCCCATTTGAAAATTCCCTAATGCAATTTTTGTATATATAGCATTTGCATTGGGTCCTTTGGTTTCACTCCCGAGCTATTAGTTGCAGGCGGGTCACCCCCCTGTGTAAATTAAAGTTTAATTAAAAATTATAAAAAAATGACTTACGTACACAAATTAACAGAAAAGATGATAATCACAAGAACTGTGAAAGAAACTACTTCTAAAGTAAAAATGCCAGATGGTCAAACATATGAGATCCATACTAATGGAGATTGCAAGTTTGGAATTACTGTATTAAGAACCCGTGATGCTAATGGGCAATTAACCACTGTAAATCCAATAGGCAAGTATAAGATAGGACAAGAACTACCTAACATTGTAACTACTAATGAGAAAGTAGTAAACCGTGATGGTAAAGAGATGGATAACCTGTACTGGAATACTGTAAAGTAATAATAGTGTAGAAGGAGTAGAGCAATCTACTCTTTCTATCCTTTAAATATCTTGACAAGCTACAGTTAGTTTCACTTATCACTGTAAATCTCTGTTTACCAAAGAAAAAACACACAACTTACTAATTAATTTTGTGTGTGTCAAGCAAAGTGTTAGGCTCATAACACCACTTTTTACCACTTGTTACCACACATAACAATAGTAAACTGCATAATAAATAACATAGCTATAACTACTGTCAAGTCTTCTAGAGATAATATCAAACGTGCCAAGTAGAATAGTACAAGGTGGTACTAACGGATTGATAGCGGTAGTTGTAGTCTTATGTTCTCTCTCTATAGGATAATAGAGATAGTAACCGCAACATTAAAAGAAACTAGGAGAAGTTAACTGCACATGGTTGCAAACATAGATGCAGAGGATTAGAGTAATTAACTAATCTATTGTATACATAAACCTGATCTTTGATAGAAATTCCTGAATTTAGGATAGGCCGTTGTCCCTTTGTATACATCTGTCTTCTCCATCATCTAACAGAGTAAACTGTTTAAATCAACTCAATAGAATTATAAACACACTAAATTAAATGATATGAAAATATTTGGATTTAGCCGTAAAGGCTTTTTATATATAGATAATGGTAAGCACCTTATCTCACAACAAGTTACATCTGGTGAATCAGAGATGTTAAATAGATACTCTAGTGAATGGGAGTATAAGAACTATGATGATGCTCTTGCTACATTTAATCATCATAAACCTAAACCTAAGCTAGGAAACATTGAGCGTAATTTTGCAGAAGAGATGTTTGCTGGGTCTGATTGGTTGGAAGAGGAAGAAAATCAACTATGGTAAAATATAAGAGGTAGTTTAATACTGCCTCTTTTTATTATAACGCTAACATATTGCGTATAAAATATGTACTAACTTAAACTTAATTGACATGACAACTGAAAAATATAATGAATACTTAAATAAGTATAATGAAAAGTATAAAGATCTATTTAAATCTGAATCATTCTTTGAAGATGGAGTAGATATGAAATCTATATTAATGACTTGGAAAGGACTAGGTCTTGAGACTAAAGCTTTTCATGATGTTAAAGATAATGCTTACATTGTAAAGTTATTAGATGAAAATGGAAATGAAGTTGGACATTTTAAATCTGTACCTGGAGGTATACACTGGGAATATCCTGATCTAATAATGCAACTAAAGAAGTATGAAGAAGAGAGAGAGCTAATATAGTTCTCTCTTCTTATAAATAATAACTAACTTAACAGGTAGTGGCTCACCACTAAAATAATTATGAGTATATGGGAAGAACATAGAGATGAATATTATCTTGAACAAGCAATGAAAAAAGCAGAGCATAACTTACATCATGTAATTAATGCTTCCTTTAAAAAAGTATTAGCAAAGGAATTATTAAAAAAGAAAGATGAAGACACTAAAGAACTATAAGTATAAGATGTTTGACCAACAACATCAAGCAATTAATGAACTTGGCAGAGTCTTCCAAGCAGTTACTAACTATAACCGCAAGGGAGACACAGTCAAGGTAGAGGTAGGTCTGTCACTAATATCAGACTACCAGAAACAAATAAATAAACTTAAATAAGACATGGTTGTCTAGCTAACAATACCATAGTATAGTATTAGAGAATGAGTAGTGTTGTTACTATTCTGTTTGAGTGAGTAGCGATTGAAGGGATGATTTATAGCTACGTCATCCCTTTAGTCCATTAAAATATAATGACATGAAAATAAATAAACATATTATAAAGAAATTAATTGAACCTGTTATTAACAAGGATATAAAGAATCATGCACATATTACTTCTGCACTTATGAATTGGTTAACTGATTCAAACTTAGAAACAATGATAGAAATGATACACAATGATGGTTTTACTACACACAATATAGGTGACATAGTAAAGTTTAAGCCTGAAACATGGTGGTTTAAGGATCAAATGATGCCAGATGTAATGAAAGATTGGAAGCTGATGGACAATAGAGGTTACATATATGGTAAGGTTATAGGTGATACAGGTTACAGTGATTACTTTGATCCATATCATTATCAACTTAAAGTGAATGTGTACATACATGGTGAAGATAGAAAGAACTGGCAAGATAGAATGATCAAGACTGTAGTACAGAGTGTTGACACACTGAAAATATTTAAAGCTAAGTTACCATTAGAATGGCAGAGTATAATAAAGGATTTGGATTAGTTAGTAAGGAAATACTGACTGATCCAGAACTAACAATGCAAGCAAAGGCATTGTATGCACTGTTATCTACATATTGTAATAAGAATAGAGTATGCTTTCCTTCTATAAACACATTAGCTGATCTATGTGACGTTAATCCACGCACAATAAGCAGAAAAATTAAAGAGTTGAAGGAAAAAGGATACATAAGCAGAGCAGGTAGGAAATTTATTTTAAGGTGATAGCTATACTACTATTAATTATTATTAGTAGTGGCTGAAAATCATTAGGGAATATGTGCTGAATCACATATATTTGCGTATGATTTACCAATTACCAAACGGAAGAATAATAGAAATGTCACTAGAGCAGTTCCTTGAGCTAGATGACATAGAAATTAGAGAACTAAATGGTCTTGGTAAAGAATACACTTCTGATATAACTAATCCCTTTTATAAATCTGCTGTTCATATAAACAAAAGGCAGAAGGAAGATCCTGATATATGGGATGTTCCTGAAAGAGAGCCAGATCTTGATGAAATCAAGGACATAGAGAAGATGGATGATGACTACTTCCATCGGGATGATGTATAATCATAATTAAAGTCAAATCATTTAACACACAAAATCAATTTAATAAACATGGAAACAAATTCAGGTAAAGTTAGGATATGTCCTGACAAAGAAGGTAATGTAGTTAGAGTATCAAAGAATAATGCTGACTACGCACACGTTAGAATAACACAAAGTAAAATTACATTTGGAACTAATGGCTGGGTGAATAGAAAGACACTTAGTGCATTATTTCATGGCAAGACAGAAGATCTTGTAGAGATGAAGTTACAGGCAGATCAAGAAATGCCAGGTAATATAGTAATCAAAGAGTCATTCCACGGTAGAGAGAATGATCTGAAGATTGCAGGTGATACTGGTATAGTATGCCAAGGTGTTGATCCTGTTACAGGAGAAGTATCTGATATCTACAGAACTACATACTATGACACGTCTGGTATGGCTGATGATATACTTATACCACATATCAATGGTGAAGAGATCAAGTCTGCTAACGGTGGTTCAAAGACAGAACTATCACAATCAGAACTTAATGATCTAATCACTAAGAAAGAAGATGACTCTAAAGAAGAAGAGGTTATTGAAGAACCAAAAGAAGAAGATGTAGTAATGGAAGATGAGACATTTGAATTATAGGTCCATTAACACCTCAAGTTAATAATTTATTTCAAGTGAGGAGGGCTCAGTCATGATGGGCCCTTTTCTTACACTCAAACTGAATATTAATTTAAAACCAGATTTAACAATGCTTAGTAATGAACAATACAATCAATTTATAGAAAAAAGACAAGAAGCTAGATACTTATACTTAGGTATATTATCTGAATATCAATCAATCAAACAGGATCTTAAGCAGCCTATAGTTTATACAAAGCTTAATCCACACCAACATTTCTTATTCAAGAGAATCTTACACGGACTAAAGATGTACAAGCAAGATGAAATTGAGAAGATGCATTGGGACAAGAAGAGAAGGATAACTAAAGTATGGAAGCGTGGTCAGAATGTAATAAATGAATGGAAACAATTGATTTCATATAAACAAATGCAACCAATATTTAGTATATTTGCTAAATCAGAGTTGGGTAGAGAAATATATGAAATGCCATTTGAATATTTGCCTGATTACAAGAATAAAATGACTCTTAAGGAGTTAGGTATAACTTATGAAGATTTAATCCTAAAGTTTATAGGTGTAAAGTTATTACCAAAAAACTATTTTAGTTTAAAATGAGACAGAGATCAAAGAAGATGCAGAAGATTGAAGCAAAGTATAGTCAGCTAAGAAGAGAGTTCTTGGCTGAGTATCCTTTGTGTCAAGCTGCATTACATAAATGTACTAATAATTCAACAGAAGTACATCATAAGAAAGGTAGAGGTAAACATCACAATGATGTAAGTACCTGGTTATCAGTATGTAGAAACTGCCACAATTGGATAGAACTTAATCCAATAGAAGCAGAAGAATTAGGATTTTCAATTAAAAGAATATGATAAAATTATTAAAATACTTAGCAACAAACTTACAGAAAGAAGATCTATATGGTCTTGCAATGTTTTTGTCAGATAATCCTGACGTTATAGATCAAGAAACATTAATGCATATAATAAATGATGTTAATGGGTTTGAAGAAGTTTCAGTACCACCAGACATTAAATCTAAAATTGATGAAATAAAAGAACATTTTAATGAAATGGATGCTCATCGTGAGTTACATAAACTATTAAAAGATAATGACATAGGTTTAAACTAATGAAAGTGAAAGAAGTTACAAGAGATAAAGTACAACAAGATGCTTTAGACATAGCAATAAATAACAGTAGAGCAACGCTCGGTATATCTATGGGTGTTGGTAAGACAAGAATTGCTATCCAACATCTTATGAAACTATATGATCCATTTATAAGGGTATTAGTTGTAGTTCCCAAGTGGTCTGTAATGACTGCATGGATTAAAGAATTACAACTATTAGGTGAACAAGATAAAATGGAAGATCATATAATCTATACAACATACTTGTCACTAAATAAAAAGAATCCAAAAGATTATGATTTACTTTATCTTGATGAATGTCATAGTTTATTGGAATCACATGAAACATTTCTCTCTGAATTTAATGGTAGAATACTGGGTTTAACTGGTACACCACCTAAAACAGGTGAGAAATTAAAGATGGTTAATAAGTATTGTCCTGTTAAATATACATTTAGTGTAGATGATGCAGCTGACAACAGTATACTTAATGACTATCAAATCATAGTACATGAGCTAGAACTATCTAAAGTAAAGAACGTTAAGAAGTCTGCAAGAGATGGTAGAACGTGGTATACTTCAGAACTAGCTGATTATCAGTACTATACAGGTGCATTGGGTGATGCCCAAACACCAAAGCAAAGACAGTTCCTCTCTATAATGCGTATGAAAGCTATGATGGACTATCCAACTAAAGAAGCGTATGCTAAAGGTTTGATAAGAAACATAGGTGATCAATGCATAGTCTTTGCTAATACACAAGCACAAGCAGATAGAATGTGTAAACATAGTTATCATTCTAAAAACACTGCATCGGAGGATAACTTACAGTTATTTAGTGATGGAAGAATAGATAAACTATCTTGTGTATTACAACTTAGTGAGGGGGTTACAATACCTAACCTAAAACAAGGTATTATAATGCACGCATATGGCAATGAACGCAAGTCAGCACAAAGAATAGGCCGTTTATTACGTCTTAATCCTAGTGAGACTGCTATTTGCCATATACTGTGTTATAAAAATAGTCAAGATGTTAAGTGGGTTAACGCTGCACTATCAACATTTGACTCAGATAAAATCAAATATTTTAATCCTTTAGACAGATGACAGAAAAATTCAAGAAATGGTTGACAGTTGGTACTGTTAACTCCAAGTTTAACTTATTTAAATTTATAATTGCTGGTGAACTAATACTAATTATAGCATTAGTCATTACTATATGTAACAATATATCATTAAAAAAAGATATTAAAGATCTTAAAGAAGTTAATGATAAAAATGTAAGTATAATAGAGCATTATAATGAGAATATATTAGAACCTTTAGGCTTATGGAAAGAGTCTTAGAATTATTTGCACACGGTACAGCTCTTATATTAACATTAGGAGCTGGTATCGTGATAGGCATGTATATAACAACACAGATAAGTGATTGGATAGATAATAATACTAAAAAAGATAAGTAATGGGAAAAATGAAAAACATTTACATTCAAATGCAGAATGAAAAATGGGAAGGCACTCCCGCAGAATATTTAAAGAAAATAATAAAAGAAAAAGAATATAAAAAAAATGTTGAAGAACTATACAAAAAAAATTAATGAATGGGATCTAGATATAGAATATAAATACATTGCAGGTGAGCCTGCTACACATGATTATCCTGGTACAGGATCTACTGTAGAGATAGGAGCTATTTACTTATGGAATCATAACGTAAATGTATCAACTGATGAACCGGTTGATATGTCTAATTTCTTGTATGAGTTATGTCCAGAGACAATGTATGAGTTAGAAAAAGAAATAACAGAATATCATGAAAGGTAATTTCTTTTCTATAATGAAAAAAGTGGGTGATGAACTTACCCACACTATAAAGGCTAAAGGTACACTCTATGACAATTGGGTTAAAGAGTTACCTGAAGGTACTAAAGTAGAAATATTTGTTAGTGTAGCTGGTGAAGATGGAACTAATGCACAACTAGCAAAGGTTCATGCTATGATCAGAGAGTTAGCAAATGAAATTGGACATACCTTTCAAGAAATGAAACTAGAAGCAAAGAGAAAAGCTGGATTATGTTTTGTTAGAAATAAACAAGAGTATTGTAAATCATTTAAGGATTGCAGTAAACAAGAACTAAATCTTGTTATACAAGCATTAATAGAAATAGGAGACTTTACTGGGGTGAATCTTCGTTAGACTTCTTTTTCTTGTTGGCTTCTTTAATCTTGTCTTCAAGACGTTGTAATCTATCTTTATTACTCTTTTTAAGAACATCTCTATCTTGTTTATACTGAGCAAGAGTGGCTTCTTCTTGATTAGTTTGTGATATTTTATTTAAAGCATCACCAACAACAGCATCAGTTTCTTGCCATTTACCTTGTTCAGCAGCTTGATAGTTAAGTTCAGTAGTTATAGACATCAGTGTCCATAATGCTTTAACTCTCATGTCTATTAAATCAGGATCAATACCTTTGAAGTTCATTTTAATCATTTGAAATGCAGTGATAATTTCACTTGCTTCCATATCATCCATGATATAATACATAATATCATCAATATGTTTTTTGAAAGAACCAGATACAGGTAGTAAAACTACTTCATTATCAGGTATTTTCATTACTTTTTCTTTTGATAATTTACTTAAGATTTCATCATCTACTTTAACTCTATCAGATTGAGTAGTAGGTTCAATTTTTTTTGATTTTTTAGCCATAATAAATACATTTTATACATACAAGATACAATAATTTTAGTATCTTTACAAACCTTAAAAAACAAACAATGTTCAAAGAAGATATTTTAGAAATTACAAATGAGATTCAAAAATTTAAAAATAATTTTGAGTCTAAGTACGGTAAAAATATTAGTATATTAGTTAGTGAAAAATCACAAGTACTTTTCAATGTAAAACAATGGGAGGATGAGATAGATGCAATGAAAAATGCACATCAGGAAAAGACAATAGAAATTATTGAAAAGTTAGTTTTAAGTACAATGCGTACATTATATCCAGAATTTAAAGGTTGGAGATCTTTAGGTAAAGAATGTAGAAAAAGAGAGTTTGTGATATTCAAACAGCTTTTTTGCTATATGTGTAATAAAATGGGTTTTACATTACAATACACAGGACATCATATAAATAAACATCATGCTAGTGTTTTATATCATGTAAGACAAGTTGATAGTTTATTAAACATTGGTGATCAACAAATATGTGAAGCCTATGATAAATTAAGAGAAAATATTAGAAATTATGTTAGAACTATTCCAGAAGATATTAAAGGACAAGCTTACACCCAACCAATTACTTCTCTTGTACGGGATAAAGAATAAGATTTCTTTTCCTATACAAAACAAACAGTATGACGCAGGAGCATTAATTAAGTTAGGTTTGGTACTATATAAAGAGGGGCCAATGTATTCATTGACACCAAAAGGTAGAAGTATTTGTGTTAAGTATGATCAATTGTTTTCAAAAGCAAAGAAAAGAACTACAACACAGCTACTTGGTAAAGGTTATCTTGACATGCTCAAACTTTATAGAAGTGCATTTCCTGCTGGTAAACTACCAAGTGGTAAGCCTGCAAGACAAAATCTTAAGACTTTAGAGAATTGTTTTAGATGGTTCTTTGAAACATATGATTATACTTGGGATGAAGTTGCACATGCTTCTGTTATGTATGTTAATGAATATAAAGCAAAAGACTATATGTATATGAAAACAAGTCAATATTTTATTTGTAAACAAGATAAACATAAAGTAAAGCATTCAGAGTTAGCAGATTATTGTGACATGGTCCGTGATGGTGTATCAACAGACGTTATAGAACACTTTAAAGAGAAAGTTGTATGAGTAAAGTTAAACCAGCATGGGATGGACAATATCAAGCTTTCAATGAAGCTTTAAAATATATGCTTGCTAGGCAGAGTGGTAAAGAGAAATCTATACAA
>TARA_R100000697_G_scaffold63528_1_pt1 | contig 16990 bp, 16 predicted proteins | sample TARA_R100000697 | Tara Oceans TARA_R100000697 (sample SAMEA2622788) | marine metagenome | biome: marine biome (ENVO:00000447); feature: surface water layer (ENVO:00002042); material: "saline water (ENVO:00002010), including plankton (ENVO:xxxxxxxx)" | depth 5 m
TTTTGTAACTCCCCTCAAAGAGAACAAACACCATGAGGGGTGGGCAACCCGTTTTTTTTTATGGTAAAAAACAACAATATATATTAATGAGAACTAGACTCATACATTACCCTGTTCTTTACATTAATATGAAAAAAGACATAAAAAGAAAATTTTACCTTGAAAGTGATCTTAAAAATCTAGGTATGAAATATACTAGAATAGAAGCTGTTGAAGGTAAAAGACTCTATGATGATAAATATCAAAATGAAATCTCTAGCATGCTTAATGTAAGTCCTGAAATGATGAACCCTCAATTTTGGCTAAGCCGTAAAAACTTTAAGACTATGTGTTCAAATCCCGATATTACTTTAGCAAGAGTAGGTTGTTATCTTAGTCATCTAAAGTCTATAAAATATGCTATTGACAATGATTATGAAGCGGTCTACATTATGGAAGATGATTGTAAACCCTTATCTAACTTCTATGATCGATTTACCCTTCCTCAAAATTCTGATATTCTTTATACAGGAGGTTATTTTGCTAGAGGAGACAAGTTTAATCCCTCTCTTCCTGATCCAGTAATTAAAATTGATAATGAGAATTTTAAACTCTGGGGTTGTTATAGTTATATACTACCTAGTAAACAAGCAATCAAAGATGTTTACAATGTAATCTCTAGTGTCTTCTTACAAGGTCCTGGAAAAGATATTCATAGAGATTGGAGAACAGGAAAGATAAGACTAAGAGCTACAAACATAGATACAATGTATATAAATTTCTTTCAAAGATTTGGTAAATGTCATGTATTAAATCCAGTAAAAACTATGCCAAGAGTATTTGATACAAACATAGTAGATAACCGAAAAAGATATGGATTGTCTACATTCCTCAATAGTAAAGATAGAGAAATGCTTGAAGAATTATAAAGTGGTGTGGTAGCTAACCACTTAATAATTGGGAATATAATATACAGACAGAAATGAAATTAGAAAAAGATGAATTACAACAACACAAAATAAAAATATAAAAGTTAGACAAGTTGAAACAAACAAAGTATGGAAGCATATTTAATCAGATATAATGTCAAGATGGGTGTAAATTTTAAAGCACGGGCACGCCCGCATACCTATATGTTGAGTTATCTTTAAGTCATTATAAAATTTGATCAAAAGAATTTATTATTTTTTTGATAATATTAATATAAAAACAAAAAATGCCTGCCTACATGAATAAGAGCAAAACAGACTCATGGGGGACACCTAAGGATTTATATAAAAACCTTAATAATGAGTTCCACTTTGACGAGTTCGATCCTTGTCCACTAACAGATGATCCAACATTCAATGGTCTTCAAATGGAATGGGCACAAACTACCTTTGTTAATCCCCCATATAGTAATCTTAAATCTACAAAAAAGAGTGGTATCGGATGGATTGAGAAGGCACATCTTGAAGCTCAAAAAGGCAAGACTATAGTTTTACTCATACCCGCACGAACTGATACAACTTGGTTTCATGATATTATTTTGGCAAATAATTACCAGGTTCGATTTATCAAGGGTAGAACAAAGTTTATAAATAAAGAAACTGGGAAAGTTGAAGGAACCGCCCCCTTCCCTACTATGATAGTAATTATGAAATCTTAAAATGAAGCTGAGCCTACAGCTGTAGCTGTTTGCTGAACTATACCTCCAGTAATTGCTGAGTGATGATTAGAATTTAATGATTGAATTGCTTGATTATGATCGGCAACAGCAGAGTTGTAGGCTGTTTGGGCAGCTTGCTCTTGTTCTTTTGCTTTTTTCTTTGCTTTATGTTTTTCCTTCTTTTCTTTTTTCTTATCAACAGCATCCATGATAGGAGCAATAGAAGCACCTCCGATTAGGAGACCAGCTCCAATAATATCAGCAAAAGGAATAGCCTGAAGAGCAAGTCCCGCAGCCTCAAGGGCACCCGCACCAGCTTCAACACCTGCCTCAGTCCCTACAGTAGCAGCTGTTTCGCCCGCAACTTCTCCACCAGCAGCAGCACCTTCACTCGCCGCAGCTCCACCAGCAGCACCAGCACCTGCTTCACTGCCTTCAACTCCTACTGTATCAATGGTTGCTAATCTTGAAGTATCAACTCCAACACCTGCTACACCAGGAGCAGTTGAAACAGCAGTTGATCCGGCAGCTTCAGTTCCAGCAGCTTCTGTAGTTCCTGTAATAGATGAAAAACCTTGGGCTGTGTTCTGAGCAGCAGTCCCGCTCATTTCAACTCCTACTGAGGTGCCGGCAGCTGGTCCAGATTCAATGGCTGTTCCGTAACCAAGAGAAGATAAATCTGTTGTTTCAGGGGCAGCCATACCTCCAACTGTTCCCTCTGCTACATCAACTGCTCCTGATTCAGATTCTAATCCTGTTGCTGCTCGTGATCCCATTTGTAAATTTGATCCTACATCTGCTCCAGCATCAGCTAATACAGATTCAGTAGCAGGAACTTGAGCCGTGGTTCCTAATGTCAATAGATTATCAGCTGTAATTGCTGCTGATGTATCAGCTGCTGCTGTAGTTCCTTCTGTAGCTGCTACTGTTGGAGCATCAACTAAAGCAGGTAAATCTGAATCAGCTTCAGCACCAGTCATAGTTACAGTTGAAAAGTCAGCAGCTCCTTCACCAGCACCTCTTGCCGCCATAGCACTTAATGCTGCTGATGTTCCTTCAGGGTCTAATCCAGCTGCTACAAGGTCTTCTGCTGTTATGCCTTCCCCAGCAGCCTCTTCACCGGCAGCTGCCTCTTCAGGATCATCAAAGATTGACATATCTGTTGGTGGTCTTGCTACTGTTGTGGCTGTTGCTGCGTCAGCTGTTGCTGTTCCTGCTTCTGTTCCAGCATCTACAGTTGTTGTAGTTGTTTCTGTGGCAGCATCTGCTGTTGTTTCTTCTCCACCTTCCTCGGCAGCTTCACTTTTACCAAAGATAGCATCTCTTGTTTTAGCAGCTAATTCAAAAGCTTTAGCTCTTCCCAAAATTAATGTTCCAGCACTTGTGGCACCAGCGGCATAGTCCCCGTTTTGAATCGCTTCACCTAGTGATTTGGCTTCAGCTGCTTGTTCTCTTGCTGATTGGTTAAGTTGACTTCCTACCATCTTTTGTGTTAGGGTATCATAATCAGCTTGTTGAATACCTTGAATAGCATCAATAGCATTATAAATTGTATAGTCGTCCATATTGATTGCGGAATTCGCATCCTCAATATAAGATAGGTAATCCATTATATATATTTAAAATAAATTAAATAAATATAATTTTTTCAAATTATCTAAACAATGTTACACCACTTGGAGTAATCTTAATGATATTCTCTGAATAGAGATAGTGATTTACAGTCATTGTTTGACTAATAGCTGTTCCTGAAGTTGCCTCAATAGTTAGAGACAAGTTTTGATTTTGAACATTAAATGTTGAATTGAGAGTTCCTAATGGACGTCCAACGAAAAAGACTTTTCTTTTATATCCATCTCTGTAAGCATCAAATGATCTCAATTTATCTAATGAATATTCAAAGGAGTCCTTTTGTGAAGATAGTAATTCTTGACTCAAACTCGGTCTTTCGGGAGAAGCATCTAATCCTGCTTGAACCCGAGTTGTATCAACACCTAGTGAAGGATGTCTTACACCTGAGTAAGTGTAAAAATATTTAGTTAAATGTAAAGGTCTTAGTAAATTACAATTTGTAAATGTGCTTAAGCTTGTTGATCCAGGAGCTGTAGGAACACTAAGGATACTTCTAGCTCTGGTATTTACATATGGTAAATTCATTTGAACAACAGCCTCTCCGTTAAGAACATTTGTTCTAAGAGTTTCAAAAACATTCATAGAAAAGTCCATACCATCCCCGCTTTGGATGGCAGACATCATCGCAGAAATGTAAGCAGGAGGAGGGGTAACAACGGTGACATCCATTGAAACATTGTTCATTGTATATTGGACCTCTTCATTTACAACTGTCTTAATTGTATCCCCATCCGCAATAACTCCACCAGCAGGGATTGCTGTTGTAGGATCAAAAGCAGATGTTAATTCTAGTTGGATACAAGCCTCTTGAGCAATGGTTGGAAGAGTGGTTGTTGGAGGATAAGCACCAGCTGACGAAAATGTAGCTCTACGATTAAATACAGCAGTAAGAGCATCAGCTTTAATTGATTTAATTTTTGAACCAGCATTAATAAATTGATTTGGGGATAATCCTTGGGTTTCCATTTGAACAGTTGTTCCAGCAAGGAATGGTTGTGAATTAAGATCAAATGGATTACCATTATAGGGTGTTTTCCATTTGATAGGAATCTTTGTAAATGGTTGATTACCCATGGCATTTGTTGTGTCACCCGATGATTGTGTACAAAGGGGACAAGCAGCTGCCGCACCAGCAGCAATTGTTCCAGGAGCTGGGATTTTACAAAAGTTAATAAAGAAGTTAGCACTTGGTCCAGGTGTAAATGTTGAGCCACCGGTGTTTGTTACTGTTAAGGTATTGAAAGGAGGAACATTAAAAGAAGCTGTAAGGGGCAGGGTAAGACCGCCAGTAAGAGCAGCAATTTCCGCAGTCAATTGAGCAGGAGTTTTGATACCAGGAGTCAAAATTGCTAAATCATTACCAGCAACTGTGCCATCACATACAATATCATTAAATCCTTCTTGAATTTTGATTAACTCAGCATTAAGGTCATCACCAAGAGGAGTAGCAAAGAAATAATCAGCTAATTTTGTATCTTCTTGAATATCATTGGAATGAAGAATTGAAAAGTGACTACAGGGGTTTAGTAAGAAACGGATGTTAAGTCCACCAATAGAACTTAGAGGAATAATGCGATTGTTTGATCTGCCGCCAGCTCCAATGAGGGCTGAGAGACGAATAGGTAAAAGAATCTTTTGTGTTTGAAACTCGTGAGCTTCACCATCAGTAGCTGTAATATCATTACCATTATTTGTTAGGGAAGGTGTAACAGATGGATTAACAAATCCTGTAGGGTTTTCATCATCACGGCAATAAGCCTCTGTTAGTTGTCTCATGTTAAACTCTCCATCTTGAACTTGTTTATCAGCTCCATTGTCATGAGAATATAAGACACCTTGTAATACGTCATAATCAAGGATTTGTTCTAAGACTGTTCCATCCATAGCTGTAATATCAATTTGTCTGATCATACCAGCTAAACCTGTTGAAGCCTGAGGGCGAACATTTTGAACTTCAGTTCCACTAGGAACCTTATATGAAAACTCAAAATTTAATACTGTATCTTCAGCATTGATAAATCCTAATGTTCCTGGAAGGGCAAACTCAACAATAGGTGTTGAGGAAGCAGTTGATTCGAAGTTCAAACCATTTTTTGATACCACGGAGATTACGGTCTGTGGTAGGTATTGTTTGTCAGAAGCACTGAATACGTCCATTTTATATATGTACTCAAGATTATTTTATTTTTATTTTTTCTTAAGATAAAAACAAAAAAAATTTGATTGAAATTATTACTTAAAGATTTTCTTATATCTATAGATATACAAATGACAGAAAAAGAATTGTTTGATAAAGTGATATGGCAAATTAAACAAGATAATGAACTAGAACATGCTCTTAACGCAAATCCTCACCTTGTTAACACTACATTAAAAAATTATGACCAAAATTATAGAAAATTTATGAAGAAATATGATGGGAAAATCACAGACAAAGAAGATGATTCTGACCTAGTCAAAATCCTCCAAGAGTTTGATTGTGCTCCTAAAACAAAAAATAATATGGTCAATGTATTACTCTTGATTAGACGACATTTCAAACTCCCAGTTGATAACATTTTACATTATCGTGGGTATAAAAAAAATGGGAAATACGTGGGAGGGGAATTGATTACACAGTGTCACCAAGGCAAGATTCAAAAAAAGATTGAAACTGACAAGGATTTACCATCAAAGAAAGAATTAATCACATATTGTAATACTCTATATAAACAAAATAAGTTAAATGAATATATTATTAATTATATTCTTATTTACTATGGTGTAAGAAATAAAGACCTGGATATGGAAATTACATGTAATTCAGGTGTTATATCCCATATAAATAAATATGTAAAACATTTTACTGGTAATTATCTATATCTTACTGACTCTTACATAACATTAGTTATTAATCAGTATAAAACAGCAAGCAGCTATGGACGTAAAACTATAAGGATTAAAAGTAAAAAAATGGTAAAAGCTGCTTGGGAACTTTGGTATGATGGGCAGAAAAAACTATTAGTGAATCCCATAAGTAAAACACCAGCAACAGCTGAAGGTATAGGTAGAATAGTTAAGGAAGCGTCCTATAACAAGATAGGAGAAGGACGCATCTTTAAGGCTCTCATAGGAGATATATTTAAGAATACCAAAGATTTGGAAGAACGTCGTAAACTTCTTGAACACTATAGTAGATCAAGAGGCACTGAAGTCCAGAATATTCTTAAATGCTATGCCACTGACATCCCTATATAATTAGGTAATTAAATATTTTTTTCTTAAGAATATTGATTTACCATGACTTGTCCGGTTCTTGATACAGCAAGTTCACGTTTGTAACCAATGAAGTATTGTTGATTACAGCCTGTAGATAAAGGTCCATTTTCAACATCTGTAACATATTTTACAAAAGCTCTAATCGCTGAATTACCATTCTTCATCTCTTGACCCATTTGATCCTTGAGATATACACCTTGGATATTAAGAGCGTCAACGTTACCAGTTGCCATAGGTGTGCCGTTAAAGAACTGGGTATCAATAAGTGGTTCGAGAGATAGTTTGATGTCACAACCATAAACAGGTCTTGGAATAGCTGGGTTAATGTAATCATAGACATTTGAGGCACGATCATATTGAACTGGTAATTTAGCATCATTGTTAGGGTATAAATTAACATCATTAATGGAATAATTAATTTGTTTAGAAGAATATTCAGGAGTTGATGAATGATATTTACCAAAAATTGTTGGAATACCTACTCCTGTTAAATCACCAGCTTGTTCAGTGACCTTGATATTACATAGTTTATAATTATTTGAACCCAGTTGTCTATTGACTTCTTTCTCTTGGTCAGTGCCTCCAAACTCGGCTGATGTAATTGAAAAGAGTTGAACAGCATAGTCTTCAAAGGGGAAAGCAATGCCTCCATTCTTTTCACTATGGTCCTCGATTCGAGCCATAACTTCAGGATTATCAAAAACAAGATGGTCAGTTACCAAGAAAAGACCTTGATTCGAAATACCAGAACCATTTTTATAAGCTCGGGCATCTGGTGATACATATTTAGTTCCATTATCTACAAGTGGAACAAGGACATCTCCTGATACAACGTCTTTTTCAAATTCAATTTCAATGTAGATTCTTTCCATGATTTGAACAGGAAGTTGATGTGAGTATAGAAGAGGAAATAATTCTGTAAGACTAACTCTGAATTGTTGTAAAAATGTTCCAGTAGCATCTTTGTAAAGTTGTAATACTTGAGGTTTTGACCAGGTCAATGAATCATTGACATCAGAGCCTGTGTTGTTTGCTGTGTAAAAAATAGGTTCACCAGCAACTCTAAGTTTGTTTTGGACAGCAGCAGGTGTTGCCGCATTATCAAGATGTCCTGTTCCATTGTAAACATAGGATAAAAAGGAACCGTCCATGTATGGGGCAACAAAACGGTTATATTCTGAAGTTCTAAATGGTTTTTCAAAAACTTGTTTTTTATTGTAATCTCTTTGATCACAGATGATACGACCACTTTGGGTTATAAGTCTAGCTCTTTTGATAGCTGAATGACAGCCTACAGCAAGAGGAAATGAGGCACCTTCGAATGCTGGTGGAACTACAAATTCAACATACGCACTGCCTGAGTTCATGATACCAGCATCAGGAACTTGAAATCTTACTAAATTACCAGCAAGGTAGGATACTGGTTGTGTTTTGTAATTGTAGAGCGTCGCTGAATGGGGTTGGCTCATTGGTTGAAACTTAAGTTCTTCTGGCAAATTCATTATATATATACTTTATAATATAAATATAATAAATTTTTTCTTCAAAATATTTTAATTCATAACAGCAACTCCATTTTCGTCAAACATAATCATTGTTTTAGCCAATACAAAGGCATACATCGCATTTGTCCTAGCATCATCTAGGTCGCATTCAACATTGAGTGTAAGTGGTTTACCATCGAAATCAGCCCCAGTCATAGAACTGAAGAAGTCATATCCTACACCATAGACTTGATTGAGTTTATTTGAAGATCTTACTTGATTAGCTAATGTATATTTGAAATCACTAGCACCAAGGGCAAATCTTACATCATTGGTTAAGCCATTTACAGCAAGTTTGGGAGTTGTTCTTGTGTGAACATTCTTAAGTGCTTGAAGATAGTATTTATTAAGTTCACATTCTAAAGATTTGTCTACTACATCAATGGGGAACATCAATGGGAACTCGACCCCTGATCTCATAAATCGGACCTTTGTAAATTGTTTGGTTTCATTGTTATCATCAATTACTCTTGTTGATTGATATTCATTTAGAGCTAAGTTATTGACAGAACTTGTTGGAGTAAATTTGAATAAAACAGAGACCAATTCCTTAATACCAAGATTGAATTGAGCATTAGTTTGAGACGCTTGAAGAACGGAAAAGAGTGATGTAAAGGTATTACATTGTAAAACACCTTTCTTTTGATTCATAAGAGCCATTTTTTCTTCAGCATTGGGACTGTATGTGCTACATTCAAGTTTTAGATCAAAAAGTTCATATTTAATTCTAGCAAGTTCATCAGGATTAGCAGATGTTTCAGTAGAGAAAAATACAGCATTATCAGCTTGTAATTCAAGAGTAATTGTAATACCATTTAAATTACTTAAAGGTAATTTTTGTCCGCTAGCCATTGTAAGACCAGTGTAAAGAGGTGTTGAAAAGCGAATACCATTAGCTTTACCTGAACCACCCGATCCAATAGCTTTGAAATAGGCAGCATTTTGAATAATAAATTCACTACTGTAGGGGGTATTTTGTGTAGATAAATTACCGATTTGTAGATCATTTTGATAATTTGATGTTTGATTAAGAGCTGGTAAAATACATTGAAGTAATTGTCCATAATTTTGGATTTTTTCTATACTTTGTCTGTTTCCACCAGTGCTTGAAAATTCAACACTTCTAAAGATAGCATTTACTCCCAAATATTGATCAATAAAGATTTTTTCATATTCTGGAGAAGCACTGCCTGGTTGAGCCATTGACTTATTATTTACGAATCTTAGGGAACCTGTGATTCTGATTGAAGAAGGGTCAAGTAAGACAGGAGCATTAGGAAGTTGAAATTGAATAATGTTATTCCCAGCAAAGGAATATGAATTGTTGGATGGGTTATTTGAAGGAGGGATTACAAGATTTTGTAAGCCATTTCCTAAACCAGTGATTTGTTCTACTGTTGTCATATAACATTAACACATATTATCTTTTTTGGATTTTGTCTTTAAATGTTCTTTTTCTGGAGGGTGTTCGGTAATTAATTGGTCATTTGATCTCAATAAATTATTTACATCTACATCTGGTGGTTCTTCTATTAACCATTTTCCTTGATATATTGGCGTTTCAAATCTATTGTATACAATAGGAGGGTTTTCTCTTAAATTTATTGACATAAAACTATAAGGTTGATCATAGATAGTATAGACATAAAGTTTCATAAAATTACCATTCAAAAAACCATCAAGTTCATCTGCCATATCCCTAATTGTTTTTGTATTAGGAATCTTCATTACTACAATACAACCTGTATTTCCTCTAATCATTGGAGGTAAAGCCTTATAATATTGCGAAACATATACTAAATATCCAATGTTATAATGACGAAACTTAGTAGCAAGATGTGTTGCTCCACTTCCTTTACCTCTAGGTTTTATATATTGTAGAGCATCATCAAAAATTAACATGATCCTGGACCTATCCTCCTTGGGAGTCTCCATTTGAAAATCTAGCAATGCTTGTAGGTATTCATCAGAATAATCTGAAACAATTTCAACATCATCATCTTCTACAATGTGTCTAAAAGTATCATCATTCATTGCTGTTGGAGATATTAGGACTACTTTATCCATTCGTCCTCGAAAAAAATCATCATTTTCTATCATGTTAGCAAGTAATACAGATTTACCAGCTTTGAAAGCTCCATAGATAGTAATTACTGTAGGTTGTTTGGGAAGATGTGGATGTAAACCTTCATTTACATCTATGTCATTATCAGGGGGTTTGACGGGTAAGACAATAGGTAGATTCATTATAATATATTACATGATATTATTAATACCATTTGTTTCTCCGAACATTAGGATACATTAAATTATGAACTGTATTTTTCTGTTTTTGCTCTTTTGCCTCCTTTTCTTGCTTTATTCTTTGTTCCTCTCTAATCTTTGCCGCACGATTTAACATAACTTGATGTTGTTGGGCTAAAGCATTTTTTACTATTCCTTCTACTTCTGTTCTTTTTATAAAATTACTCATATCAGGTTGCTGATAAACATATTGTGGAGGTGGAGGTGTCTGAATATTATGAATAGGAATATTTTGTTGAGGTATACTAGATGTGGGGATTCCTTGCGTTGGTTGTGGTTGCTGAGTTTGTCTCACTGTATGCGTTTGTCCAGCTGTGTCTGTATTTACTTGACTAGAGGCAGGCATTTTTTCTGCTAATTTTTCTAATCTTTTTGCGTTAGCCTTTTCTCTCATTCTTTGTAAATGATCTAATTGTTTTTGAGATACCTGTTTCTTCTTCTTAGGAGGAGCCTCTTCCTTTGCCTCAGCAGGTTCCTGGAATGTTACTTTTTTTTCAGCTGGAGGAGGGGCTGGGGCTTTTACTTCAGGAGCTGGAGCTTCAGGTTTTACAAAGATTTGTTCTTTTGTAGGTTTGGGAGCAGGAGGTTCTGGTTGAGGGGCTGGTTCAGGCAACTTTGGGAACTTGGACATATCCATTTATATTATAAACAATATTATTTTTTTAATATTTTTTATAAAATCAATTAAATTATTTCTTACATCATTCTAATTGCTCGTTCATTTCTTTTAGGGTCGTCTCCCACCAAATAAAAAACTAGTTGTGTATTTTGGATTTGACTAGCAGGGTTCATAAATCTATCTGTTAGTCGAAGGTTAAGTTGTGATAATTCTATAGGAGATGGATTATTAAGTTTAACAAAAAGAAGTTCATGGGCATTCCAACTCAAAGAAGTTATTTTTTGATTATTATTATCTACGACAACAGATTGAGCATCAAATTTATTAATTACACCTACAAGTTTTGTTTGGACTTGATTCATTGAACCCATAACTGATGTATTAGGTAAATCATCAAGGTGAACATATAATCCTACTGCTACAGGGTCTGTTGAAATTGCTGCTATTGATGTATATGAACCACTTACCTGTTGATAATTAGGTGTAGCCGCTGTTCCATCCAAAAATATAGCCAGGGGAACAGATGTTTGATCAAACCTAACAAGTTTTGAAATATTAGGTTGTAAAAAGGGATTGACTTGAGGAGTAGGTTCATATAATTTTTTCTTTGAATTAAATATTTTTGTTAAACCTACTACTATTGATGTATGTGAAGCTACACTGTAAATAGGTTTAGTTGGATCTGTAAGATCTTCACTTAAACCATTATGAGCAGGACGTCTATTTGTAGAAACAAACTCTTTAGTAACATCATTCAACAAAGGATAGTAATTAATGATGGGAGTAACATTATCGTAAAAATCTCTATTTAATAAACAATTAGGAATAATCATATTTCTGGCTAGATAGGCTTGTAGGTTGTGTTCATTCAAACCTCCTCTCCTAGAAATCAATTTTGTATTTGTTCCGGGAACTGTTCCTAAAATGCGACCAGCACTCACAAGATCCTCAACATTACTTTGTGATTCTACTGATGTTGCCACTGAGGTTATATCTGGTGTTTTTACAGGAACCAAAGCAGGAGATGTAATTAAATCACCTTGTAACCCTCCAATGCCAAATCTTGATTGTAGGGGATAAATTGCTATATTAACAAATCCCTCTACAGCTTTGATTGTATCTGGAGTTGTAACCGTGTCATCTACCCATTCTTTTATCCATGTGTCTGGCTTATTTATATTAGAAGGCAGTTGTCTTGTAGCCTCGATTTGTTTGTCCTTTTCTTTAAGAGCAATATTACCATTACCAGCATAGTATAATCTATGGAAAACAATTTTATTTGCTTTGTTGATAATTTTTAAACCACGCATACAGGTATTCTGTGGAAAAGGATTATCTAAATCATCATATAATGAAAACATACCTGAATTGTCTACTACTGGTGAAACCTCATTAGCTGGGGCAGGGATTGAACCAGTAAAAGCATCTAAAGCCATAAATCTTCTTTGTTTAATATCTGGTGTATCACCTGCCAATGGAACATTTTCTGGATCAAGCCAGCCACTATAGGGAATACCATACATAATTTGTGCCATTCTATCTCCAGAAGCTAGACATACAAGTCTTGTTGGATATTCTTTTAAACCATCAGTCCACTCTGTTGGATCAAGAGGATTTGCTCCTTTATTCCCTTGATCAGTAAATAATAGTTTTTTACCTCTTTCTACACCAAAAATCGCAAGATGTTGAGGAGCTGGTGATTTAAGTGGGATTTGAGTCATATAATTAAATTTAGGGTTATTAACGTCTACATTTGACAAAGAAGTTTCAATATCAATCTTAGGTAATGTAACAAAAAAATAATCAGCACAAATCCAGGGTTTAATTACTCCTTGTCTTAAAAGAGCTAATGGATAAGCATAACCTGCTAAATCAATATCACCCGTTGGTGTTGTTCCAGCCTTAACAGATGTAAATAAATTTTGGGCATGTTCAAAGGCAGCTTCCACAAAGGGATTTGAATTTGTTAAATTGTTTGTAAGTTTTTGTAATTCAGCATTAATCTTATCGGATTCCCATCTATCTATACCAAAACTAAATAATCTTCGTGCCAAATCAGGACCAATTCTTGATACCGCTGGAAGACCAGGATTTTGATGAATAGCTCCAACACCACCTTGTGTAGCACCTTTGAAGTAATCCATTTCAATGAATCCATTGGCATCATTTACACCATTATTTGATGTTTTACCCATACCTTGTCTTTTACCCCAAGCTACTGTATCCTTTGGAGCTGCTCCAGCAGCCTCAAATTGAATTGATTCAATTGCGTGTAATCCAACTTTAGGATTTAATTTTACACTCTTTGGTTGAGAACCATTAATCATATCCCTAAAATTATCATTATTTAACCATAATGTATCTTTATTGTAAGCTACTTGAGCTTGATTGGGTGGTGTTGTTGTTCCATCGTATGTAACAGTATTATATTGACTTTGGAAATCAATCTGAACGCTATTTAAAGCTCCAGTTTGAACAGTAGAAGATACTGTAATATTTCCTTGTAAGGATGGGGTAGCTGTTAAATTTAATCTTTTTATTACTGCGTTCCAAAAATTTTCCATGGTTACACCTTTTAGTTGCGGGGCATAAGCTACCATAGGAATATCACAGGGACTAAAATTTTTTCTTTGTGCGAATATCTTTAGATTATTATAATAGGTTCCAAATTTGTCTGATCCATTTCCACCTTGAAATAAAGCAAGTGCTGGAGTATTTTTATCATCTGTGCCATAATCACTAGAATTAATAGTATCTTTTGCCATGTCAACATTGAACATTGCCTGAGCTAGAGCAATTTCAGCATTAGCAGGTATTTTTAAAACGGAATTAAATCTATTTGTAAATCGACTTCCTGTATTTCCAAGAGCATCATCATTACCAATAGTAGATTGACCTTGCTGGTTGTATTGTGAACTCGCCACTTGTATTAATGACATTTTCTATATATATATAAAAAATATAAATTTCCATTTTTTTTTATACTTATATTAATATGGATAAAAAAAAGACTCAAAACAAGATCGACTATGAGAACCATAACTTTGATAACTTTGCCTTTGTTAAGGATATGAAAATGCCTGATAAGAAAAATCCCAAGTTAAAAAAATCAGATATTTTTGTAACTAAAGATTCTAGGAAGCTAGAAAGTATTATTAGGAAAAAGGGGTCAAAAAATGGAATTTACCCATTTCAGAAGAAACATAAGAGGGGTGTAGTCGAAATGTCCTAGCTTGTTTGATCGGAATCTGAATGATGAGACTCATCATCATCCTCTATATATATAGGATCAAATACCATATCCTGTGATATTAACATATGGACATGAATTAATTTACTAGTAATGTATTTAATATAGTTGGATTGTAATTGAAGTATTTTACGCAAAGCACCACGGTTTTGCTTGACATACTTACTAAAGCGACAATGCTTATGATATTCACTATCTTTCCTACAATATGGGCATTTATATACAAATTGATTGCCATTTTCAAATTTAATCTGTTTATTGATACAGTTATTACAGGATCTCCAACTACAGGTATTATTTACAAAACACTTGGTTAACGTCTTACAGTTCTTATAACAACAATTACACTCCTTCATATATAGAGCTTATAAATTAAATCTTTTTTTATAATTTGCTATATTTGTTTTGAGACTTGTAGAGTCTCCCCATAGGATATAGTAGCTCAAATAACCAGGTTTTGTAGGGTCTTTTGTTTTTAAATCCTTTTTGTGTCTCTCTCTGTATCTCTGGCGTTGTTCCTTGTCTTTCTTCCTAGTGTAGTCATCCATGCCTGCCGCTCCAAATGATACCACCTTTTCTCTATTACTATCTGTCTTGAAGTGGGCATCAAGCTTTTTTTTCGGATTTTTGCTATTTACCACCTTTATAAGTTTGACCATATACTCTATATGATCAAAATTAATTATTATTTAAAACTCTCTACATGCCCTCTGCCGCCCTCTCTGGTTATTTCTGTTCATTTGGGGTGTGTTACAAAATTACAATTTTTTCCCTATTTTCACTTTCTCTTTTATACTCTTATATACAAACTTTTAAAACAGAAGTAAAAGTAGTATATATTTTGTATTTTTGTGTCATACGTCTAATTTTCCTCTCAAAAAATCCCTTTAAGTAAGAGATATATCAGGGGGGCGAATAAAACTCCAATGATATATATTTAAGAATAAAATGCTAAGAGTTAAATATATAAAATGAGTTGGAAAAACACACACCCGCAACAATTTGGAGATTGCTACAACACGGATACCCACAATATCTGTGACCATCCAGAGTTAGGGATTATTCATCCTAAAACATATAATTTTACCCCATTGGAATGGCAAGATGTCCTGGTAACTCAGAAAGGGACACTAAAGGAAAAAGAAACACATTTTGTTAGAAAGGTCAAACAAGGTGGAGGCTTTGTATCAGTAGAAAGAGGAGCCAACAGTTGGAATGGAGGTGATCATTATTATATACACATACCAGGTAAAATATGGGATTGTGGAAGTAGTATTGAATATCAATGTCCCTTTTGTAGAGATAGATATAAAAAAAATGGTTTCCCCTATTTTATGAGTAAACCTCATACTCATGTTCATGGTGCTTTAGATTTTAAAAAAAATGGCAGAAGTATGGTAAGTCCCCATTGTCCCAATGCCTCATTATCAGGTAATGATCAATCAGATTTCGTATTTTTTGGAATGAGAGAATACCTTATAGATGTGATTGTTATGGATATGGAAAAAGATCAAACTTCGTGGAAACATAGTCATGATGAAAAAAGAGTTATTCTTGATCATGATGAATTCCCTAATGAAGAAGACTACACTCCTGAATCAGAGCTTTCTTATATAACCTCTTTCTTTAGTCAAGAGAATTTGTCTGAGTTTGGGATGTAGGGGTTTTCTATTATTATGATAGTAGATTATTGCTTGTTCCCAGCTATAACCTCTTATTAATAAATTTTTAACATCCATAAAAAATAAAGTAGGTAGTTTATTTTCTTTAACAAATAGGATCAATTCACTATCGATTTGAATCTTTTTATCAATGGGTTTTTCAAACCAATCATAAAAGGGTTTTATGTTGAACTTCTTATAGTCCTCAGTAGGGATTATGACTATGTCATCAAATTGAGAATATATTTGGTTATTATATTCTCCATTTTCGTATTTTTCAATAACACTTTCTATGTTACTAAACATTATTATTATTAGGTGAGATATTATCTGTGTGGTTTATATGCTCATCAGTGACATTTATATTACCACCCTCATTTGAAGTGTTGGCTTTGAAGTGAAAACCTTCACAGCAGTCACTTGATAATTCACTAGCAGATTTCATTTTCCAGAGTTTATAACTGACAACTAGAAAAAAAACTATGAGGACACCTTTTAATCCATCATCAGCAACGGCATCGTATATATCTTTCATATACATATAATCAAGAAAAAACTACTTTCACAGGTTTTCTTATTATAGTAAATCCCCCAGAGGGTTGTTTATTCTTTTGGTATCTTTTTTTTTGGTAATTAAGTATTTTATCTCTATTGATAAGATAGTAACAATTAGAGTAACACTTCTTACAAAACTTTCCTTTACCACAGGAACATTCCATTTTTATATAATAAGATAGTAATTATACAAAAATACAGAATTACAGTTATTTGGGGTTTTTTTAGTTTACAATTTCACAATTAAAATATTGAACTAATATATAGAAGATGTCAATAGATAATTACTTAAAGAGTAATTGCGAATATGGAGATATAGAAATGAACAAACAAACAGTGGAGAACTGGTGCGACGAAAAAGGAATCAAATCGGTCAGACTAAAACTGATCTATGAGCGTGATAACAATGGAGAAATTAAAGGGAAAAAAGGGATTCATCCCTGTAGTTGGAATAATATGAAAATACCATCATTTAACCCTTCAAATAAACCTAACACCTTTCATGTTTTTGACGAAGAAATTTATGCTGAATATCTTGCT
>TARA_R100000697_G_scaffold1824_2_pt1 | contig 16682 bp, 18 predicted proteins | sample TARA_R100000697 | Tara Oceans TARA_R100000697 (sample SAMEA2622788) | marine metagenome | biome: marine biome (ENVO:00000447); feature: surface water layer (ENVO:00002042); material: "saline water (ENVO:00002010), including plankton (ENVO:xxxxxxxx)" | depth 5 m
CTTAGAACCACTTATTGCTGCACTTGCATTTATATCAGCATCAACAATAGTTCCATCAGTAATCATTGTTGAGCTAACAGTTCCTGTATCGCCTGTTGTGACGACTGTTCCTGTTGTATCAGGCAATGTAATTGTCCTGTCAGCAGTAGGGTTTGTTATTGCTAATGTTGTTTCATTATTGTCATCAGTAGAACCTTCAAATACAAGATTAGCTTTTATAGTTTGGCTACCATCTCTTTTTATATAATCATCTACAAGTTCTTGGATTCCATGTAATACTTGTGTGTTGCTTTGATTTAAATCTGTTGCAGTTAAAACACTTGCATCTGCAAAGGTATGGCTTGGAGAAGCAACAACTGTATTTCTTTGGATAAGAATTACTGTTCCATTCGTAGGTGCATTACCAGAAGTAAATGTTATTTGTGTACTGCTGGTAAAAGTATAATGAGTCGCTACAGTCTTTAAAACTCCCCCTACAAACACCTGAACATCATCTCTGGTTGCATATTCAAAACTAATACTAAAAGGACCAGTAGTTCCATTACCTGTATGAGTTGTGGAAGTTGGTGTTGTTATTCCACCGCTTATATTAGTAGCCATAATTAGTTAGTTTCAAGTAAATTTACAAAGCTTTCTTTTATTTTACGTTTCTTGTCAATTCTACGCTGTAATTCTTCATTGTCCATTTTTTGTTCAAAATACATACTTTCTCCTTTTAATATGTATGTTCTGTTTATTTGTGACATAGCACTATAAATTATTTTAGCTGCTTCTTGACCTTGTTCTGAATTAAGACCCACTTCTTTTATTTTTGCTGCAAACTGAGTATATTCTGGCATTTCAAGATACTCATTTTGTTTTTCAATCAAAGTCTTACCATCTATTTTTACTCTATTTATAACTCTTCTTAATTGATTATAATCGTAAGTATTTAATTTTTTTGGAGTTATATTATCTTTTGATCCGTATGGGCCAACAATTACTTCTTTTGGCTCTGGTAATAATCTTCCTATTAATTTTTGTGCTGAATAATATTTTAAATTTTTACTTCTACTATATTTTTGTAGAGAAAACAAATCTAAACCTTTTCTTTGTGGATATAAAACTGGTTCGCCTGTTGCGTGTTCTTCCATAAAAGGTAGATCATAATTAAGACCTATAAACTTTTCTTGAGATTGATTGATAATATCTCTCAACAGTCTTTTATATTCATTATGTTTATTAAAAAGAGGATCTTCTATTTCTCTTTCTTCATTAATAGCGTCACCTTCTCTTACTTTAGTATCTACTTTTTGTCTGTACTGTTGTATTTCTTCTTTGCTGTAACCCATCATTTCTAAAATATCTGCTGGTGCTTGTTTTAATTTTGAACCTAAATTAGAAAACGGAACAAGTCTAGATACAAATGTTCTACCTGCAATTTGTGACAATCTTTTTAATTTATAATTTGCAGGAGAATCGTTTGGAGTATCACCTTCTCCTATTTTTGGAACTGCTTGCAATAATGATAATGCTTCATTTATTTGTGTCGTAAAACTTCTATTAAATATATTTCTACCAACTGCCCCCATCCAACCAATAGTAAAGTCACCATAAGGTTTGTCACCTATTACTCCAGACGCATTAACAAAATCAACCATTAAACGCATATAACCTGCTATAGGTTCTGGTAAATATTCATAACTATCATATTCATATACTGGTTCGCCATCTTCACCTATTAAAGGTTCGCCATCATCATTGTATTGTAGTCTGCCGACACTGTATGGTGACCAACCATTTTTCCATTGAGCTTTCCACATAGCAGCACCTTCGGGTTTACTAAAATCAGGACCACCGCCTGTAAGAATAATTGGGGGAATATAACCTTCTTCATTTGTTTTTTGTCTATAATTTACAGCTATTCCTCCAATCAACATAGCTAGTCCTCTACTGAGCATTAGTTCTCCTCTTGTTTGTTGTGCAATAAGAGGATCTCTACTTAATAAATCATTCCTAATTTCTGGTAATAATACATCATTGATAAGATTTGATTTTCCCAAAATAGTAGGTTCATTAATAAAAGGTAGTAATCTTGCGTTAGATTTTAAAATATTTGTTGGTGCTTTTGTAAACGCAAAATAAAATCTAGCTAACGGATTTGCATTTACAAATTGATTAAAATTAGATGCCTGTCTTCCTATAAAATCATCTCTTCTTATATCTTGAGTAAAGGTAATGGTTTTAGCAAATTCTTGACCTTGCCTTAGTATTTTACCTGTAATAGATGGATCAAAATCAATTTGTGATAATTCATCTTGAAACTCACTTGGAAGACTTTTACTTATATCTTCTATTGGTGTCTTACCATTTTCAGCATAATATTGAAGAATTGAATCAACATGACCTTTTATAAACTTATTTAATTTATCTCCTTGTAATCCTCTATTTGTTCCTTCATTAAAAGCTTCAAACGTAGCACCAGCAATAATATTAGGAGCTTGTATTAAAGCATCCGTAGATGTCATTAATCTCATAGGTAATCTAATAACTTTACCACTGTTATCTGTAAACCTACCTGCTAAATTATCCATATCAGAAGAAATTGCAAATCTACTACTGTCAGCACCTTTGTAATTTCCAATATTTACAAAGTTATCTTCTATATCCCAAGACGCTTTCCAAGCTTTGCGAGCAAAATTAAAGTTACTATGTAAAGCAATTATATGTCTTAGTGCTGCTTCTCGTTCTTTAGCACCTCTTGCACCTAAAACTAATTTTAAAGAAGCAAGATAGCTTTGTGCAACTCCAGAAATAAAGTTTACTTCTTGAGTAGTTGGTGCTGATAATAAAGCATTGATTCCTATTTCATTAATAACTTTATTAACTTTAGATAAAGATTTTTGCCAACCTTTTACTTTAGTATAAGCAACAACATTTTCTACTTTTCCTTCTGACCTTTGAATATCATTTGCTAATTTATATAGTTCTGTTAGATCTCCTGATTCTTTGGCTTCTTTAATTCTTTGTTTTAATAAATCTCTAAATTCTCTTTTTTGTTCTATTGTTTCATCAATGCTCAAAGTAGATTCACCTACGTTTTCTGCTGCTAACCGTTTTTGTGTTGGTGTCATATCCATAACTTCATCAACAGTTTTACCAGCCAAACCAGAATCAGGTTTTGCTTGTAATGTTTTACCTACACGACCAAAAGGAGTTCTAATTGCTTTAATATCTAAAGTTAACCATTCTTCTACTTTTTGAAGTGCTGCATCTATTTCAACAGCAGCTTTTTCAATCGCATCAAAATCTCTCTTACCAAGAGCATTTGCATATTTTTTATTTGCAGCTATAACTTCATCCGTTGCTAAGACTACATTTTGTGCTAAAGCATAAGCCAATTCATCAGGCGGTCTTTCACCATAAAATTTAATATACTCTTCTGCCATCTTTTTAATTCTTGTTGTATTCTTTAAATCTAAAACTTTTTCGTCATATTTATTTAAAGCACCAAGCTTTGTTTTTATCTGCGACTTTCTACCTTCAAAGACATTTCTATCTTTCATTTCTCTAATATTTTGATCTACATTTTTTTGAAAAGTTCTTGGAACTCCTTTGTTTGTATATTGTTGTGGAGTTTTTGTTTTATCTCCTAAATCTTGTTTTACTTTTTTAGCTTTTTTAGTAACAGATTGGCCAATATATTTAGTATCTGTTGGTATTTTTAAAGTAAGACCTCTAGTGTTTTCACTTGCTTGTGGTGTACCTGTCATCTCTGTCACCATATCTTTTACTCTTTTATGCAATGTGTCACCATGAGCTTTAATTTCTGCTGGTGAAAAACCTTGTTCTTGTAATGAAACTATTATTTTGTCATATGATTTTGATCTAGTTTTTTTGCCACTTCTAACAAGGTAAGCAGCTAAATCTAACTCAGATTCAAATTCTATATTAGCTCTACCGTATCTGGGTTTAGATTTTAATAATGACTGAGGTAATTGATAAACTGTATTAGGTTGTGCAGTTGTAGATGTAGGTTGTTGTGTTTCTAATTTTTTCTTTAATTGATTTGTTTGAGATACCGCATTTATAATCTCTTTTTTTTCTTTTTCAGTTATTTGTTCATTAATTTGTTGTGCATTTTTTCCAGCATATTTTTTATTTAATTTATTTCCAATAGCTTCTAATCCGTCTAAAGCTCCTTTAAAAGTAACTCCAAAACCACCACCAACAGCAGCAGAACTAAAGATTTCTTGTGGTGTTAATAATTCTCCTTCGTTTATTCCTTTTCTTATTTGTTCTCCACCAACAGCAGTTACAGCACCTTGTATTGCAGATTTTTTAAGACCACCTTTTCCTATTTTAGCTGTAGATCCAAAAGGTATCATTTGAATAGCACCAGATTGAATAGCCTCGCCAATATCAATATTTTCTTCACCTCTTGCTTTTTGTGCAGCAATATTCAAACCAACACCACCAACAAAATTAATACCAAAATAAAGAGGTCTAGCACCAGGTACAGGAGCAACTAATAATCCAGCAGTTGCTTTATCAAGAGCAATACCACCTCCAATGTCAATTCCTAAACCAGCAGCTTGTTTGTATGGTTCACCTGTAGTATCTGCATATGAATCTTGATCTGAATCTTTTAAATAAAAATCATTAATAGAACTTTCTATATCTACTTCTGTATTCCAATCTAAAAAACTTTCTGTTTGTTTATAAATATTTCTATCAAATGGTTCTAACAAATCAGAATCAATTTCTGAAAATAAACCTTGAGTTTTTGAAAAACCTTTAATTGGTTTTTTTGAGTCTAAGTTTGAATTTGTCATGGAAATAGAAGTTCGTACATTTTCATTGGGTTATCACGATATTGTTCAAATGTTTTTATAAATTCATCACTTGACGGTTTAAGTTTATCTTCTTTATTTGTATTCTCAAGTTCTTCTTCTTCATTTTCTTCATTACCTGTAAACCCAAAAGGTATGTTATTTATTTTATTTATATCATTAAATATATTTGGTTTCTTTGTTTTCTTTGTTTTCTTTGTTTTCTTGTTACCTTGATTAGCTAGGTCATCGTAGTTGTTATTTTCTTCACTTTTACCTCCTTCCTTCTCTCTTCTAATTTTTTTTTGAATTTCTGCTATTGTACCTGTTGCTGTCGACCCAAATTCACCACCACCAAGAACGTAAGCTTTTTCTTTAATTCTAATTGCATCTTCTATAAAATTATCTTCAGCAAGTTTTATTGCTTCTTGTTTTTGTTCTTCACTAAGTTTATCATTATTTATTGCTGTAGTTATAGCCTTAAGAAATCTTTCTTCAGACTCATAAAAAAATTGTGCGTTATCTGATGTAAATCGTAATTTCTTTGTATATGGATCTATATCAGCAGCAATTTCTTCAGCACGTTTTCTAATTCTGTCTATTCTTTCAGTAGCATTTTGATAAACAGGTACTCCTAACTGTGTTCGTATTAATTTTTCTAGTCTTTCGATTTCTTCTTTATCTTCTTGTGTTATAGCTGATCCTAATTTTGCTACAAATTCTCCTAGTTCATTATTGGCTCTTACAGGATCATTTCTATATTCACCTGTGTAAAGTAAATCTTTTTTAAAATTTTTTAAAAACTCATCTCTTGTTTCGTCTTGCATTTCTATCATTGGTTCTAAAAAACCTTCAAAACGATCTGGAAATTCTTGAGCCAATTTACTCATTTCAGCTCTATTAGTAATACCAAATTTTTGGATTCTCTCTAAGATTGTTGATTTTTCTGCTTCTACCTCTTGTCTAAGTCTTTCTTCTCTCAACGCATCACCAGTAGTAATTAAGTCTCTTTTTAACTTTAGTATATCTTCACTTTTACTAATAATATTTTTAAATTTTGTTCTAACAACAGTCCCATCTTTTTTTCTTTGACTTCGACCAACTTCTAATTCACCAGCATAATTTAAAAATTCTTCTACAGCTTCATACCCATCTAGACCTTGTTCTTCATATTCATTAAAAATACTATTTGCTACGTTTATAACCACATCAACCATTTTTGTTGGTGTAAGAGCCTGTGTTAAACCATTAGATTCAAGTTCATTTAAATATGATTGACTTAGATTTTTAGATATAGTAATACCTGTAATACTTGTAGGGTCTTCTACTTCAGTTAAATCAATTAATCCTTTGTCTAAAGATTCTTGATTATCATCTACTTTATAAAAATTAAGTTTTAACGTATTACCAATATTATTTTCTGCTTGTTGTACAAGATATTCATTGTAGTTTTTTGTGTGATCTATTTCTACTTTCTGCAAACCTTTACCTAGTTGAGGTAAATAATAATCATTTAAATATAAAGGTCTAATACCTTTTATATTCATTCTACTTGTTTCATTAAATTCAGCAAGAGCTGTTTGGTATTCTTCTGATTCAGGTGAAAATTGACTTAAAGGAAGTTGTTGTATTGTTCCATCTGGCAATTCTCTTTCAACTGTATAATTATTAAAAAATTTTTTAGCATCAGTTTCAGCCATACTTCCTAATTTTATAGCTACTTGTTTTTCTATACCTGCTTTAAATGCTCTATTACGACCTATTACCTGTCTTGCTGCTTCTGGTCCTTCTGTTTTGTTAAGTGCATCTATGTATTTTTTTAAACCTTTTTTGTCTGATTGTATGATTATTTCCATTGCTCTTTGTTCTTGTATTTCATCTGCCTTTTCTTTTCTTTGTTCTGCAAATTTTATTAAATTAGGATTTACTGTAGATAAAATTTCAGCTAATTCTGTTGCACCTGTTTTTGGTTGAACTGTAGGTTCTGGTACATATGTATCAACTATAGGAGCTAGGGGAATATTATAAGAATTTGTCATGTTTAAAGTTTGTTATTCGCCCAATCATAAGTTAAAGCTTGACTTCCAGCCCCTAATGCAATTTGTGTTATAGAAGGAATTTGACTGTAAGCTTGATTTACTCTACTTTGACCTGCACTTATTCTTCTACCAAGTTCTGCATCATAGCCTTGAACTTGTAATCCTAAATTTCTTCTTTGTGCTGCACTGCTCATATTTAAATTATTAACAACATTACCTCCTTCTCTTTGAGCTTCTCCTCTTAAGGTTGATAATAAGTTACCACTAATACCACTTGCTTCTATAGATCCTAGTTTTCTTCTTGCATCAAGCGTAGCTTCTTGTCTTCTCATAGCAGTCTCGGCTTGTTGCTGTTTAAAATTTTGACCAGCAGTAGTAACTTTTAAATTTCTAGCTGCGTCTGCTGCTTTTACATTAGCTGACTCTGTTTCATATGTTTGTCTTGCCTGTTGTTGAGCAGCATTTCTCATGGCCAATCCAGAGAAAAGACTTAGACCTGTTGCTATGGCTGGTAATACTGCACACATTTAGGCAATCCTCATAAATTCATAGAATGGTTTGTTATGCTCTCCATATTGTGCGTGGTAATTAATAAATGTAAAGCCCAAGCACCTCAACCACTTTATAGCAGAATCATTTTCCGCATATACCATATTGTATAACAATTTATAATTTTTCAACAGACTATCTACCCATTGTCTGCCTTGCCTTATAAGTTGTATTTTATATTTTTTATTTGTAAATAATTCATCAGTTGCAACCATCCATATACAACCATCAGAAACAACACCACATAAACCAATAGGATTACCATCATCATCAGCTATTGCCATATTGTCTTTTGTATATAAATAAGAAAGTTTTATAGCATCTTCTGGTTTTTGTCCTGTCTGATAAAAAACTTCAATTTTATCCATTACCCTTAAATTATCTACGACATGATTTAAGTCTTTTAAGTTTGCTTTTCTTAAATATCCCATTATCTTCTGTTTGACCTTATATAGAAAAATGCTTCATATTCAGCACTTGTTAAGTTTGTAGGTAAAAAACTATTATTCTTTACATCTATTGTTACCTTATCTGCTCTAGTCATTACAGGAACTTTAAATGTACCTGTGCTTAATAAATTCACACTACCAATTAAAGCATCACGATCTACTCGTTCTTTAATTGTTCCTAATAAAGAAGTAAATTCATAAGTTGAAGAATTTTGTACGTTTAATTCACTAGTAAAAAACTTATTAGCACCTTGAGGTATAACTTCTACTTTCATAAATCCTGTATCTTCAAATTTTAAATAAAAATGTTTAAGTTGTAACCTACCACTAATCAATTCACTAGCTGAACCTGCTGACTCAGTAAGTCGTTGTTTTGCAAACCTATAGTGCATTTCGTAAGGTTCACCAATAATAAATCTTGCGTGTGTAAGATCACCTGGCACAACAATATTTTTGTTAGTTCCAACATTATTTGTTCCACCAAAGTCATGGCCTGGTACAGCAAATCTTTGATTACCAAAAAAGTCAATAAAAAATGGTGTTAATTTTATTACACATTTAGTGCCTGTATTATTACCAGCATTATCATCACTAGAAAAGGTAAAAGTATTAGCGTCAATTTTAGTAATATTAGCAAAACCAGAAACACCATCTCCATTGTTAAGTGTAGGACTTTGAGCAAATACCAGAATTTCATCTACGGTATTAATATCAAAATTATTTATATTAGATCCTGGTAAAGATAGGCTAATTAGATCGCCAGTTTTAAAACCATGATTCGGATATGTAACTGTAACTGTATTGTTAGCAGTTGTACTGTTGTATGTTGCAATAAAATTAGGAGCAACTTCTCTTCCTATTATTGCCATCTGCTCATCTAATCTATAAGGACAAGTAATAGTAGTTTTTTGAGTGCTTGAGTCGTAACTTACGGAAACTCCAGCACTAGATTCTGTTAGTTTTCTATCTAAACGAAATTCAAAATTAGTATGAGGTTCTTTAAAATCTGGTTCAAAGATTAATTTTTCTAAATTGATTTCTGTATTACCTGAATCAACAAGGTCTTCAGTAACCATAAACAAATCAGTTCCTATGAAATCTATATTTCTAATAATTCTTCCTTTAGAAAAAGTAAATGTAAACCAAGCATTTAGTATTTTTTCGTTTTTAGGACCATATAACCATTTATTTACATATAGTTTATTTGGGTTTGATGTTCCCAATAATACTAAAATATCTTCATTAGTAGTAACTGCAATTTTATAAATATCATTAGGAATTAATTTTGGTACATGGATTGTAATGTTAGCTGCATCTCTTACTTCTATTCCAGTTTGGGTAATATACTCTCTAACTCCAGAAAAATTACCTTTATTAGTTAAATAATATATAGAACTACCAGCACCTACAGGTGTTGCTCCATCGCTACTTTCAAATTCTGTTGCTACCAGTATGTTTGCTGTTTTAGGTGTAAGGTTATCTGCTGAACTACTTAGAACAAATTGGGTTTGATCTGAAAATAATATTAATTTTTCTCCCATGTTTACTGCATTTTTAAGAATAGCAACTTTTGTATGAGAAGCAGCTACGTCAATAGGATCACTATCTATAACAGATAAAACTGTTTCAGGAAAAAAGTTAAAAAATTCAGATACAGTTGATAAAATTACATTATCGTTAGCTAAAAAACCTAATCTATTTCTAAAGAAAAACACATTATTAATTTTTTGTCCTATAAAAGAAGGATTCAAAGATGATTCTAAGTCACCGCATATTCTTTCTCCCCATACAGGTAAAGCAAAATTAGCTGTTGTACCTCCAACAGTAACGCTATAAGTATCTCCATCTACTCTTGCAAATCTAAAATTACCATCAGCTTGCCTTACTAAAACGTGTGGCATTGTTGAATAATTAAATTTAAATTTTATACCTGGTGCAGGTGCTTCTTGCCATTGTCCTTCTTCAAAAGCTCCACCATTATTAGTAGTAAATTTCACATAATAATTATCAAAATTATTAGATTCATCACCTTTAATTTCTACAACCATTCCATTAGGTGACACTGTAGGTAAATCTGTAAATTGTTGCACTGAATTTTTTACGGTTGTAATTTGTGAATTACCTTGAGTATCTACTGAGTCTATAGAAAAGTTAGAATTATCATTCTTTTTTATATGTAATACAGGACCATTTCTAGTAATGGTAAAACCAGACAAAGCAGAACCTGTTGTTGGCGACTGACCATTTATTCCTAATAATTTATCTCTTATCCTTCCAGCTATAGTTGATGTGCTTAAAGGGTTATCACCTGATGAATCGTGACTTGCTGACGTTCCATCAACAGTAACTGTATAAGTTGTTAAATCTGAAACTTGATTAAAAAATACTATTGCTTGAGTTTCACTACCTGCTGATAAAGTATTATCCATTTCAGTAATAACAGTTGTATTAACAACAAAGGTGAAATCTGCAATAGTTATTGTTTTGATTTCTGATTTAGGATCACTAGAAGATAAATAAGTAACTCCATCTGGTTTATTTACAGTTAATTCTGTACCATCCAATTCAAAAACTCTTACATTATTTGTTGTAAAAATAACTACATATCTTTCTGTTGCATCTCTATTAATCATATGAACTTTTGCATTACCTATAGTCGTTTCACCACTTATAAGATTAGAAATAAATTGAGTACCAGAACGCTTTACAAGACCTAAAACTGGATCACTACTAGCGTTATCTTGTATGTCACAATGATCTGATTTTTTTGTAGCATCAGAACTTTGTGATATACCTCTTAATAAAGTTGGTATAGATCTTGAAATAAGAGGCATGACTACCTAATTAATGCGTTTGCTGGAGAGTAAGTATCAAATACATTAGTAAGAGATGGATCACCCCTAAGTATATTATGATCTGCATTTGCTAGATCAGTTTCTAACAATACTGCTCTTGCTCTTGTCTCGTCTTGTTGTGTATAACCTCTTAATGCAGCGTCACCTACTAATCTATCAATAAATACGCGAGCAGCTTTTATTGTTATATAGTTTCTTGCAGGTTCTGGTATTTCTTCAAAAGATCTGAAATAAACAATTGTACATATTAAATCTTGATCAAATTCAAAAGTATTGTTTAATCTGTCATACATCTGCACTCCACGTTGTATAGGATCTACTAAAGGATGTTGATGAATATTTGCATCTACTCTAAGAACATCAGTAGGCAAAGCAATCTTTTTAAAATTATCTCTTGTTAAAGTAACGTCAATTTCTGTATTGAAACTCCAACCTTCATTTTGAACTGTTTTGTTTTGTTCATGTAAGGTGTCAAATGCTAGTTGTGCATCAACAGGTAAGACTCCCTGTAATGTATTTATAGGAGATTCTCCTATAGCAGCCATCATAATATTGACGCTTTCTAATTTGGTAGTTGCAGCTACAGTCATTAGCTTCCTCCTGATTTAATTATCTTGTTTTTAAGTTTTGCTTTTTCTTTAATATATCTAGCTTTTTCTCCAAGAGAAGTCTTACCAGTTTCTTTCATTTTCTTTTCATAAAAGTCAATGTAAGCTTGACCTTCTAATTTTTTATTTTTCTTGCCAAACATAATTAATAACCTGACTGCTTTTTTGATTTCATCTTAAGCTTAAGAGAATCTCTCTTTTTTGTCGATCCTTTTGTCTTTTTTTTCTTTGTTGATGTTGAGTAGTACATAATTATCTCTTTGCTGGAGCTAACATTAAACTTTTAGCACTTTCTCTCATTCTTTTTTCCATTGTTTTTCTCATTCTTTTTTGCATTTGTATTCGCATTTGTTTTTTTCGTAGCTTGCGATAAGAACTACCAATGTCCATGATAAAAAAAAGGGTATCTAATAATAAGATACCCTATAAATTGAATTTAAGAAGTATTAAGAAGCAGATAACTTAATAGTAGCTGCACACTCTGGACGTAGGATTCCATGTCCTAGAGCATATTTAGCAACCATTAATGTGCCTTGATACATCGTAGCATAATCATTACCTGTGATCTCAGTAGTCATATCCATTAATTTTACAGTTCCCACTGCACTCTTATGGAAGACTAATCCAATAGTTTTACTATCGTCACCGTTGTAAGCGTTATTCTCACCTGATGCTGCTGATCTGTTTGACTGAGGTACGTTGTTTGACTTCATAATTGGTATGCCAGCGACTTGCTGTACATTACCAGAAGCAAACGAACCATTACCTCCACCTGGGTTGAAGTCAACATTCACAGTTCTTGTAGCAGACTCAGCAAGTTTGTAATATTCAGCAGGTGGCAATACACAAAATCTGTCTGTAGGAGGAATGTCACGCTCGTCAAATGCTTGAGCTATGTCATAGATAGCAGCAGCTATCTCATCACCAGTAACATCAGAAGAAGCTGTGTTACCAGAAGCAAGAGTTAAAGTGAGTCCACCTGCAATACCTGTAAGTGTTGAAGATGCACGACTCGCTTGAGCAATCATTTTGGCGACGTTTTCATCGTATGTTTTCGCGAGAGCCTTACCGAGTTCATCAGCGTATTGAGCACGAATATCATAGTGGTTCTTCAATTCTTCAAGCCGACTTACAAAAACGTCTGCAATTAGAAGATCGTCAATACTTATGACACGCTCACCATGTCTGATCTGGTTGCCTCCTGTCAATAAATTTCCTGGTGTATGGAAAGATGCAGTGGCAGTGCCTAAAACTGGAAATTGTGCCGATTTGCCTGAGGTTATGGTACGAACAGAATGAAGTTGTTCGTTAAAGATGTTGTTGCGTGTAAACGCAGATAGCACCTCTCCCGAAAAAACTTTCAGAAACAGAGCGTCAAAGTCTGTTCCTGTATTGTCGACCAGTCCTAGGCGAGATACCGTAGCATTACTCATGGTAAAAAACCTTTAGATTGATTGTATAAAATTTAAGAAACTTACTTCGCTACTGTCTGTTCTCATAAGTGTTATCTGACGCATCAGGCACTTTTGATATTAAGATTTTCGCTTTTTAGTTTTTACTGACCCACATTTCCACTTGCGTAAAGCAAGGGCTTTGCGAGTTGGCTTGCCATTCTTTCTAAGTGGTCCTTTAACTTTTGACATTCTTGCACAAAAAGATTTTCTTCTTGCTTTTTGTCTAGGTGAAAGACCACTTGTCTTTGTGACAGGTGCTTGCAAGTTACTACCTGTCTTAGCTTTAAGGTATGCTCTACCTTTAGCAGTCAAACCCCCAGAAGGACTCTTATGCTCTTTTCGTAGAGATACCCCTTTAGCCATAAAGAATGTAAGTTATTTAAAATATAACATTATTTAGAAAACTTTAAACTATCTCTTCTGTGTTGGTAAGATATTTTTTTTGGACCTTTCTTTTTATCTTTAAATTTTTTAATTTCTTGTCTACTCATCTCACCTCTAGTTTTTGGAGTCTTACTACTAATTCTTTTTGAAGGTCTGCAAGCAGGGTAGCCACTACGCTTCTCTCCTTTTTGGCGACCACAAGGTTTGCCAGTTTTTACGTCTACCCACTTCTCATCAAACCATCTTTTAAGACTCATTTGCCTACATCTTTTTGTGCTTTGTTATGTGCAGCTTTAAAGGAAGAACCTTCACGCATTAGCTTTTTCATCATATCCATGTGCTTTTTGGAATGATGCTTTGAATGTTTCTTCAAAGTTTTTATCTGACTAAGACTAAGTTTTGCCATTTTTCTTTTTACCTCTCTTGGATTTACGAAGGATCATAAGATCTTCTCTGGTGATTTTGCCATCCCGCGTAACATCTAATTTTTTTTGACGTGCAGTTAAGGGCATAATTAAGACCTCATTTTAAGGTTGTTTCTACTTTTTCTAGTATAGCCAGAAGCTACCGTTGCTTTACCACCTACTTTAACTTGTCCTTTACAAACTCTTACAGCATAAGCATTAGCGTAAGCAGAAGGATAAACATCAAACTTACGCTTGGCAGCAGCTTTACCTCTAGGACATAATTTTCCCATTACCTAGATGATCTAAAGACATCACTTTCACGCAACCTTTCTTGTACTGTTCCTGTGTAAGTCATATCTTTTCCGTATCGTGGATCATTCATAGCAGTAGTTACTTCTGCTGATGATCTAAACGGAGCTAATCCGTTACTTGATGGTCTACCTGAGACTAAATCTGGTTCGATACCCATAGCGTTTCTGTATTGAGAATAAAGACCTTGTACTGCTAGTTTAATAGCTGCTGGAGGTGCTGTTTGAACTATACTATCAAAAGCATCAAGATCTGCTGTTGGTAAGTTTTCATTAGCCCAAGATTTTAATTGTTCATATCCTTGTTCACCGCCAGCAATTTGTTTTATGCTTGCTTGTTCTGATTTAGCAATCTCTTCAATATTACCTTGTGATCTAATACCGTCTAAGTAAGTGTCAATGATCTGCCTTGAAAAACCTGCTTCTCCTAAAAGCTCATAATCATTTTCGTTAATGTTGCCAGTTTCTAAAAATCTATTTGTAATATCTTCTGGATCAATTCCAACTTCTTCTAAGACATCTGCAAGACCATCACCGTATATTTCGTTATAAGTTGAAACTTCTTCTTCAGCAGTTTCTTCTTCAACTTGTTCTTCAGCTTCTTCTGATTTTTCAAAAGAACCTAACTTACCTTCAAGTTCTTTATAGCTTGCAGCTAAATCTTCAACACTTTTAAACTTACCTAGTATCAGACCATTTTCGTCTGTTTCATTTTTAGCTAAAGTTTCCAAGTCTTCTTGAGACATTGGTGGTGTTTCAGATACATTTAGTTGTGATGAAGTCATAAATGGTTAATTAACTTATATGTAGTGTACTGCCATGTCTAGTAATTACATCTTTAGAATTTGTTTCTACTGATGTTTCTTTGACCACAACAGGTTCTTTTACTACAGGTTTTACCACAGGTTCTTGTGGTTTGGCAATAAACTTACCGTTCTCATCCCTCTGACTGGGCTTCTTCTTGGTTGGCATTTAGTTCCTCCGTTAGTTGTTGTGCTTGTGCATTATTTTTAGGATCAAGTAATTTAGATCCCAAAGCAGCAGGTCCAAGAGATTGTATAAGCTGTTGCTGTTGAGCTTGTTGTTGCTCTTCTGCAATTTGCTCTTGTGATTTTATAAGGTTTGTTGTATCAATTCCTATAGAAGTAGCAAGACGTTTTACTGCTTCATCTACGTTTACGAACTGACGCATTACATCTGGTCCTAGTGCTTGAGCAACAGTACCGATAAACTCAATGAGTTTATTTCTATCGTTACCCCTACCAAGACCTTGAATCCCTGTCACTATCTTAGGCTTTACTAATTTTTCTGGCAAGGCTTTAACTTTTCCAGACCTTACCATCATGTGCATACGTCTTTTTAAATATGGTATTTGGAACTCTTGACTGAGAATAGAGTAGACCCCACCCAAACTATTTTCAAGTTCTTGAGCCATAAGATTTATCTCTGCTGCTGTTACCCTTTCAGCTTGTCTTTGTACAGAACTAGCCATAAGAAAAGCATCAGCTAGTCTTGCTTCTATTCTTTGCATTGCTTGTTGTGCAACTGCCAGGTCTGCTTGCTTTCCTACTTGCATGACGCTTATATCTGCTGCACTTCCTTCTCTCACTGCTCCATTAGGAGCTTTTGCTAAAGTGCTAGCTCTGGTCTGACCGTTTGGATTTACGAGAAATAAAATTTTTGCACTAGCAGCAGCAGCTTCAATTACACTTTGAGTCAAAGCTTCAAGAGATATAAGGTCACCGCGATACTCTTCTACGTACCCACGACCAAATTGTTCTCCGTCAATTCGTACCCACCTCAATAAAATCCAGGGAGAGACATCAACTTTAGATCTTCCGTCAGTACCAGGTATCTTTTCTCCCTTACATTCTTGATGCCACATAAATTCTTCACCGTATCTTTTAATGCAAGTATAAATATCAATCTCTTCACCCATACCTTTCTCATCATAATTATCTTTTTGTTGAATTTGACTAAGAAACTCAGGAGGTAGAGCTTGTGGATTTACTGTTTCTTTTGTAATTATTTCTAAAACATTACCAACTGAATCTCTTTTACATACAAACTTAGATAATGGATATACCTTCAATCCTTTATCTGTTAAATATAAAAGAACATTACCACCTACTATCAAATGTTTTAGTGCTTCAAACATTGCGACACGATCATTTGATACTTCGATCTCATCCATTAAAGCATTTTCATAAGTCCTTAATCCTTTATCTATTTCACTTTGAACTTCACTTTGACCTTCTTGCATAAGTGCAAGTTGGTCTATTGTTAATTTAAAAAATGCAGTGCTTGGAGGTAGTAATGTAATTAAAAGCTTTGAGGCAAGGCTGTTAACCGCTTTAGCTCCAAGGGCTTGAAAAGGGGTTTTAATCCTAGCCCTTGTGCCAGATGTGGTTTCTGGAATAAGACTTGGCAAGGTAAGTTTTGAAGACTCTTTTGCTTCTCTTTCATATGTTGATCTAGTACTAACTAATTGTTCGTAACGACCAGCAGCAGTCTTACCCCCTTGTGAATATTCCATTTAAATATTTAAATTAGGACCAGTTCTTGATGTAAGATTTCTTATTTGTAAAGAAGAAGTACCACCAGTTGATCTAGTTGGTTCTGTATTATTGGTAACCAAAACTTTTTTCTTCGCTTTTGTAACTCCTTTGGCTCTTTTTTCAGGCACTGGTGCTGTTGGCCTTGGTTGTGGTAAAGACCTTGATTGTGAACCGCTACACATAATTAATTCTCCAAAATTGTTTCGGTTAGCATTGTTTCTTTTTGTCTTAGTTGTTGTTCAATTAAATAATCAACAACA
>TARA_R100000697_G_scaffold42572_1_pt1 | contig 16654 bp, 6 predicted proteins | sample TARA_R100000697 | Tara Oceans TARA_R100000697 (sample SAMEA2622788) | marine metagenome | biome: marine biome (ENVO:00000447); feature: surface water layer (ENVO:00002042); material: "saline water (ENVO:00002010), including plankton (ENVO:xxxxxxxx)" | depth 5 m
AAATCCATATTCAGCTTTTGCAGCTTATTTAAAGACTGACGAAGGTGTTGAAGTTTTTAAATCTATAGAGAAAAAACTAAATTAACAAGTGATAATAATATAGGGGTGACATTAGTCACCTCTGTATTATAATAAAAATATTAAAATGGTAGATGTAAATACAGTATATACTACGGTCTTGTATATTTTAAACAAAGAACAAAGAGGTTATATACCACCTGCTGAATTCAATAGTTTAGCTACTCAAGTTCAAAAAGAAATATTTGAGTCATATTTTCCAGATGGAAATCAATTAGACAGAGCTAATCAACAAAATATACAAAATGACACAGAGTTCTTTAACATGTATAAAGACAATGCTTATAAAGTTTCTTATTTTGAAAATGACGTTGTTTTTAATTATGATGCTGTAAATCAAGTTTGGCTTGATAATGCGCCTAGAACTCTTTATAGAGTAGGAGAAATTATATCTACATATATAGGAAATCCTACTTTAGAATCTATAACTGATTTAGTAAGTAAAAAAGATTTTACTGAAACAACAAAGTCTAAATTAACAACTCCCACAACACAATATCCTTTGTGTTATTTAACCAATATTTTAGAGACGTTCCAATATAGAATAGCATTAAAAATATTTCCTTTACCCGACGCGGTAACGGTTAATTGTATAGTAGCTCCAGAAGATCCAAATTGGGCTTTTACAACAGGAACATTAGGTCAATATTTATATGATTTTAATAATTCAACTCAGTTTCAGCTTGATGTTTCTGAGCAAACAAATTTAATAATAGGTATATTAAAATATGCTGGTGTAATAGTAAGAGACCCTGAAATAATTCAAACAGCAACTCAAGAAGCAGCTGCAGTTCAACAAAACGAAAAATCATAATGGAACAAATACTAGAAACAAACGCACAATATTATCAAGGCGCGCAGATATTTAAATCTGCAGGAGCTGCTACAGAGTATAAAACTACTTTTGATACAAATTTAGTTTTTTTTACATCAGATCCTAATGCTATTGATTATGGTAGAAATAATTTTAAAGTTTATTCTAGTGCTACAGGTATGCCTGGAACTTATGTTGAAGTAGCTGGATTACCTGAACCTTATACCGTTGAAAATAATGAAATTAGATTTGCTGGAGGATTACAACCGCCTGCTGGAACTTATGTGGCTGTTCAGTTAAAAAAATTAGACGGAGGATTATATGGTCAAACTGAGCAAGAAAAAGCTTTTGGACAAGCAGTAGAAGATAATTATGGAGGTTATCAATATGTAAAATTAATTGATATAGTTAATAATTTTATGGTTGGCTATGTTGGTGATGGTAAAGTTATACAAACATGTAAAAAATCTGATGTTGTGTTTTTTGCTAAAAGAAGTTTGCAGGAGTTTAGCTATGATACTTTAAAAAGTATTAAATCTACAGAGCTAACAATACCTGATTCTTTATCTTTAGTAATACCTCAAGACTATGTTAACTATGTTTCATTATCTTGGATAGACCGTTTAGGAGTTAAACACCCTATTTATCCTGCAAATAACTTAACTATTGATCCTTATTATACAAATATACAAGACAACGCAGGTGTTCCTACTCAAGATAATTTTGGTGAAAATATAGAAGGAACTTCAATAACTGAAGAGCGCTGGAAAAAAGCAAATCAAAGACTTATAAATGGAAGTTGGTATGCAGATTTTGAATTTTTTGGATATGCAAACCCAGACTTATGGAGTTTAAATGGACCGTGGAACTGGGGTAGATTATATGGTATTGAACCACAAAGAAGTAATTTTAACGGGTGGTTTGGTATAAATGAAAGAGAAAATAAATTCACTTTTTCAAGTAACTTATTAAATAAATTAATTGTTATAGAATACATATCTGATGGACTTGCTTATGATTTAGATACTAAAGTACCTAAATTAGCTGAAGAAGCAATGTATAAAAGTATATTATATAATATTGTATCAGTTAGAGCGAATCAACCAGAAGGAATAGTTCAAAGGTATAAAAAAGATAGATACGCTGCTCTGCGTAATGCTAAAATAAGATTATCTAATATCAAGCTAGAAGAGTTTACTCAAGTAATGCGTGGTAAATCTAAATGGATAAAACACTAAAATTTAATGGCAAAAATTGTTAATACCTTTGTTAAAGGTAAATTAAATAAAGACCTAGACGCTCGTTTGCTACCAAATGGAGAATATAGAGATGCTAGAAATATTCAAGTTAGTAAATCAGAAGGGCCAGATGTAGGTGAACTAGAAAATGTATTAGGTAATGAATTATTGTTTGATTTTGCTACAGATATTCAGCTTACTAATGTATTTAACAAATGTATTGGTTATTTAGCTGATGAATCTAACAGTAATGTATATTTATTTATAACTAGTTATACTGATCCTGCACCAGACCAAATAAACTACAATAGAATGGCTGAAAACGCTATTGTGAGGTATAACACGCAGGATCCAATTATTGTAGGTAATAATCCTAAAAAACTTGTAGAAGGTAATTTTTTAAATTTTTCTACTACAAACCCTATATATGGCGTTAATTTATTAGAAGGTTTATTATATTGGACTGATAATAGAAATCAACCAAGAGTAATAAATTTAGATAAAGCTGAATCAGAGGGTTTAACTTATTATACTAGTGAAGATCAAATATCTGTTGCTAAATATAATCCTTGGCAAGCAATACAATTATTTCAAGAAAGCGCTTTATCTCCAGGTGATTATGAAACAACAATGAAAGACGTAACTAGTTTAGTTTTACCTAATGGTGGAACTTGTTTAGCTGGTAGTAATGGTGGTGCTGGTTGGAATGGTGCTGCTAATTCTGATGTTACTGATGCGCAAGGTATTTATCCGCCTGTTGGTACAAGAATATATTATGAAGATGCAAACGGTGATATTATTGACACAAATGGAAACGTGGCGCTTGGCTCAACACCTCCTAATACAATTACATCTAGTCCATCACCTAATCCTGCTGGACCTTTACCAGAAGGTACTAAGTTAGTTTTTAATCCTAATCCTTATTATGATAAAAACTTTGCAGGTGATCCATCTTATTTAGAAGATTTATTTGTTAGATTTAGCTATAGATATAGATATGAAGATAATGAATATTCTTTAATGGCGCCATTTACTCAAATTGCTTTTATTCCTAAGCAAGATGGTTATTTTTTATATATAAAACAAGACGCACCTAGATTAAGTATAGATGATCAATCTGATGCTTATAGAAGTACTGTCGTACAATTTGTTGAAAACAAGGTAGATGATATAAAATTAATATTTAATTTACCATATACAGGTGATACATTAAGAGATTCTTTAAAAATAAAAGAAATGGAAATACTTTTTAAAGAGTCTGATGGAGTAGCAATTAAAATTATAGATACAATAACTATTGATGAAATAGAAAATCAAGCTGGTACTACTTCTGTTTTTACATATGATTATTTATCTAAAAAACCTTTTAAAGTATTAACAACTGCAGAAAGCACTAGGGTTTCTGATCAAATACCTGTTAGAGCTTTTTCTCAAGAAATTAGTGGTAATAGAGTTATTTATGGTAATTTTCAAAATAAACATACTCCTCCAAAATTTATAGATTACAATGTTGGTGTTAGTGAGAAAGATCCTTTTAATTTATTAACAGGTACAGCAACAGTTGATGGTGATCAAAATAATGTTGCACCTGGTGCTACCATATTTTTAAACGCTGGAAGCTGGACACCTTTTATTCTAGGTTCAGATATATTAGTAGGAAGTGAAGTATATAATGCTGCTGGAGATTTATTATTTATTGTTGCAGGTTTAGTAAATCCTAATAATGAAATAACAGCTGATAGAACTGTTTCATTAACAAATGGTGAAGTATTAACTTTTAGACCTGCAGGAGCAGACACTACAACCACTAGTATTATTGAATATCCTAATTCTACATTAAAACAAAATAGAAATTATCAAGTTGGTATAGTTTTATCTGATAGATTTGGTAGACAATCATCTGTTATATTATCAGAAAATGATACCATAAGTACTATAGGACAGCAATCTTTTATTGGAGACACAGTATATAATGCTTATTTAGATCCAAGTGTAGAGCCAGAGCAATGGCCAGGTGACTCATTAAAAGTTTTATTTAATAGCACTATTGGTCCTTCTTCTTTTAATAGAGCAACATTAGAACCAGGTTTATATAATGGAGATAGTAATAGTAGTTTTTATAATCCATTAGGTTGGTATTCTTACAAAATTGTAGTTAAACAAACAGAGCAAGAATATTATAATGTATATTTACCTGGTATTATGGCTGCATATCCAGAAGATTTAATATTAGAAGAAAATGCTACATCGCATACAGTATTAATAAATGATAATATAAACAAAGTACCTAGAGATTTAACTGAAGTTGGACCTGATCAAAAACAATATAGAAGCTCTGTTCAATTATTTGGTAGAGTAGAAAATACAGCTAATGAATTAACTGTTAATGGTTTTGCAGGTTTACCATTTTTTGACGATGTAGGTGAAGCTAATACACAATATTATCCTGAAATCAAAGCAGATACAGTTTCTACTATATCTGTAGTACAAGATTTATTTGATTTTAATCCTATAGATCCACCTAGACCAAACTTTTTTCCACAGTTTTATTTATTAGAATCTAATCCTTCTATTGCTAGAATTAGTACTCAAAAGAAAATAGGTCAAGTAGCTAATACAAATTATTCAGCTTCACCACCTCCACCTAATATTCCACATATTGGTAGTGGTAGAGTTGTAACAGGAGCTACTGTACCCGCGGGTGTTTTAATTCCACTTAACAATATAAATGGAGTACTAGAATTAGATCAAGTAGCATCATCTCCAGGTATTGCTGATGGTATATTTGTTACAAATGTTAATCCAGCAGTTAATCCAACAGAAATAGCATTAAGCGAAGAAGTAACATTGGTAGCTGATCAATTAATACAATTAGCACCTGGTTATCCATCTCCAAATCAAGGAGAATTATATTTACCAGGTATACAGTTTTTAAGTGTATATGAAACATCTCCATTTGTATCTAATTTAGATATATATTGGGAAACAACAAGTAGTGGTTTAATAAGTGATTTAAATAGTTTAATAATAAATTCAACTGAAGGAGCTGCAGGAGTAGATGGAGATAATTTTAGTGGTTGGGACGAAGGATTAGAACAACCTGCTCTTCCTGGTACACCAAGATTTATTAGTAATACTAGTTTTTTCCCAGTAGATGCTTTTGGTGTGGCTATAGACCCAGCTGATATTACAGGTATAGAACTATTATCAGTAACTGATCAAGATAATAATTCAAGAACTAATTATTTTGAACTATTTGGTGCGCCTGCAAATCCATTTGGATTACCAGCTAATGCTGCGATTCCAGTAGGAAAGTTTAATATTTCTACTACTCAAGATTATTATGATAATATATATTTTACAGAGGCGCCTGGTAATGATAGACTTTTCAATTTTTATTTAAAAGTTGTTACTAATGTGTCAGGTGTTGCTACTTTAAATTTTGAATTTATTGCCAAAGGACCTCAAAATGTTGATCCAAGTTTTACTATATCTCCTGCTACAGCTATAGTTAATACTGACAGACAAGATGCTAGTAATTTATTTACATTTACAGGTGACAACGGAGCAGATAATAATAATTTAAATTCATTACCACCTCTTGAATGTAGTATAACTAATATTCAAAAAACTTTTAATGGTGTAGTTACACAAATAAATCAACAAGCTGAAATTAACGAAACATTTACTATAAGTGATATAAATGTAACTCCTCCAGATTTAGTTACAGCATTAAGTATAGCAGACTCTTCTATTGATCCAGGTAATTACGTAGCTACAGTTGTTTATCAAGATGCAGGAGGTAGTTTTTCAGATCAAGTAGCTATTAATTTTGATAGAACACCAACTGTTGCACAATTTTTAACAGATACATATACATGTTACGACAATGATGGTGATGGAACATCTGCTGGTACGATAGTTACTTCAACTGTATTATTAATAGAAATAAGTGGTTCACCTATATCAGCTCAAAATGGTTCATATTTATATAGAGGTAATTTAAATGCAATAGCTAATGGTACTAATAATGTTATAACTATAAACGCAAATCAAGCTGGTGATCCTAGTGTTTCTTGCTTAGGTCAATTATTTTATAGTTCTACTCAAACTTTAACACAATTAAGAGATTCATATACTTCAAATGATTGTGTAGCTGGTGGTGGTGATTGTGGGAGTGATAGCGGTTGGTTTGGTCCTTCAGCTGTAGATATAACTGGTTATACAGTAGAAATAATTGGAACACCTTAATTGTAATTAAAGATAAAAATAAGTAATAATAAATATGGGAGCTACAGTAGAAGTTAAGTATTTCAATTCCTTTGTGTTAAAAAAGAGTATAGGCATTACACCCGATGATAATCCTAGATGGTATGGTTCATGGGGTATACCCGCTTCTGTTGCTGGTGGTTTTGACCCTGCATTACCTCCTGCTAAGCCTAATAATTGGGCTATAGAAGAATCTAGAATACGAGGTGGTTTTAATAATACCTCTGTAGATTTTGGTGCTAAAGCTTATTTAGTAGAAGAAGAACCTGCTGGTTATGTAAGATTTAATGCTTTAATATATTCTGGTATATTTAATTCTAGAACCGGTATAAATAACACTAATGTTTTTTCTACAGCAGACGATATTACAAAAGCAACAGATCCAGCAAATGGAAGTATACAAAAACTTTACGCGGAAGACACTAATTTAAACATATTTCAAGAGTTTAAAGTAAGTAGAGCGCTTATTGATAAAGACGCTATATTTACAGCTGAAGGTAATCCAGCGGTTACCTCTAGTAATTTAGTTATTGGTGTTATTCAACCTTTAGCTGGAAAATATGGTATATCGCAAAATCCAGAAAGTTTTGCTGTATATGGTACGAATAAATATTTTACTGATAAGTTCAATAATGTTGTGATGAGCTTGCGAGGTGGTAGTCTAGTAGAAATATCTCAATTAGGAATGAGAGATTTCTTTAGAGATCAATTAAATGATTTAGATACTGGTAATATTTTAGGTCAATGTATAGGTGGATGGGATATATACAATCAACAATATGTATTATCTTTACAACCATCTAGTGCAGCTAAGAGTTCTAATAAAACGTTTAGCACTGTAACCTATGATGAAGGAGTACAAGGTTGGACTAGTTTATTTGATTATGAACCAAGTCAAATTATTAGTATACGTAATAAAATGTATACTACCGGAATTAAAACTCAAGGTTTTGGTAATGTTCAAGGTTTATTTGAACATTATTCATTAAATGTTCCACGTGGTCAATTTTATGGAGAAGATTATAATAGTACTGTTACTGTTATATTTAATCCAGAGCCTACAAGATCAAAAACATTTAGTACTATAAACTATGAAGGTGCTAATGGCTGGTTTGTTCAATCAGCAATTTCTGATCAAACAGGTTTAAATCAAAACCCTGTAAGTGGTTTATATTCTAATAGTGTAGACACTACAAATAGTATTCTTAGTTATTATGAAGGAGAATATGTAATTAATCCTGCAACTAATTTGCCTGTAGTAAGAGCAGATTATAATTTAGTTTTTGGAACAGATGATCCTCCTTTGTCAAGAAATTATGCAGGTTTTAATAGAAAAGAAAATTCATATGTAGCCAATGTTATAAATACTACTCCGGCTACAGCGGGTGAAATAGTTTTTGGAAATGAAATAAGTGGTATAAAAGGTTATTTTATTGAAACAACTTTTTCAACAGATACAACAACAGATCCTGGAGGTACAAAAATATTATTTTCTGTAGGAGCAAAATTTGATTCAAATAATGGATATTAATAAAAATTTAAATAAATGGCAGCAGGTGCAATTATAGGTGGCGCAGTTAGTGTCATAGGTGGTATTTTCGGTTCTAGTAGAGCTAGAAGAGAAGCAAGACGTAGAGAAAATCAAGCTAGAGCTTTAGAATCTAAACTAAATGAATTAGAAGCTAATAGACAAGAGATTATTGATCCTTATGCTAATATAACTGATTTAAGCTCAATGCTTTCAAATCCGTTTGCAAATTTGTCTGTAGCAACTAAAGCTACTGAAATACAAATGGAGCAAACTGATATTGCTTTAGCTAACACACTAGATACTATTAGAGCTACAGGTGGTAGTGCTGGTGGAGCAACGGCTTTAGCACAAGCTGCGTTGCAAGCTAAAAAAGGAGTTGCTGCTAATATTGAAGCTCAAGAAGCAGCTAACGAAAAACAAAGAGCTCAAGGTGAGGCCACGCTGATACAACAACGTATGTCTGAAGCTCAAAGACAACAACAGGCAGATGTTTCTGGCGCACAATTTGTATTTCAACAACAAGAAGCAAGAGACATGCAACAACTTAATAGATTATCTAATCAAATCGGCGCATTACGTGGTGCTGCAGCACAAGCTAACGCAGACGCAACAGCTGCATTAACTGGTGGTATTGGAGCTGCCGCTTCCTTTTTAGGTAATTTAGGAGGAGAATAATAGTAAAAACATGGAAGATAAAAATATAAAAATTAATTTATTTATTAAGCAGCTTAACAAAAGCAATGCGCTTGGCTATAATAAAACATATGTAGCTAGTAAGCATAATTATAATTTTAAATTATTAGATAGAGCTTATGAAAATACTGGTAAATTATATGCTAAGTTAAAAACTATTATACAAAATAATACTTGTCAAGATCCTACTTGTTTTGTAGAAAACCAACAATTAAAAAGATTAATGGAAGCTCCTCAAAAATCATTAGATTTTTTAACAAACATTGGGTCTCAATTAATTATTACTGATGATAATTATTATGATGTTAATCAAGATTATAAATATGCTGTAGCTAACGCTATACTTACTGGTAAACCAACTTTTGCTAAAAGTGATGGTTATAATGTAGAGTTATATTTAAACGAAGATGGTAGTCAAACTATAGTATTTAAAGGACCTTTATTAGAAGATCCTTTTGTTATTAACAGCTCTGCTTTAGAAACATTACTAGATTCAGGAACAGGTATAATAGCTGAAACTCCTGACATTAACAATGACATGCTAAGATTATTAGGCGAAGTTGGTGTTTTAGCAGGTGGTTCAACTAATCCTGAAACAGGTCAATTAACGCCAAAAGCAAAAATAGCAGATGAGTTTGTTTTAAAAAACCCAGACGGATCTTATGATTATGAAATAATAGATATTGGTAATGGTAAAGGTAGAAATATACTTAAATTTGATCTAGATAAAATTGAAAGAAAAGTAACACCATTTATAAACGCAGAAGTTGCAGGTATGTTAAGCTCAGAACAATCAGTTGTAGCAGCGTGGAATGTATTTATTGGTGCGCAAACTAGTGTATCTGAAGATGATCAAATGGCGCAAAATGCTAACGCAGGTTTTGTAGCTTGGGATTATCAAGAAGATTTACCACTACAACAAGATAAAAAAGATTTATTTATGGTAAAATACAAAGAGTATTTTATGAACAACTATTTAAAACAGTTTACTAGAAATCAAATACCTACCGTAAAAGCTGATGCAGTTGTATTTGACTTAGAAGAAGGAAAAAGAAAACAAGCTCAAGACATTTTAAAAGATAATCCACGTAAATAAAATTAAATGACAGACGAAGAATTTTTAATGTCTTTACCACAAGATCTTCTTAGAGATGAAAAAATAAGAAGACTTGAAGAGTACAGGCAAGAAAATCCTCAACCTGAAGTTGAAGAAGAAACTGTAGAAGAAGAGACTGTAGAAGAACCAACAGAAGAACCTAATGTTGACTTATTAAATTATCAGTTTCAAAGAACTGATCTAGTACCAAGTTTATTTGGTGAACCAGCAGGGACACCACCTCAATCAACTATTCAATATGATAGTGATGGTGCTATAAGCATTAATTCTAATAATATATTTAATACTGATTATAGTAATTTAACATTAAGCGACATTAATACAATGATACAGCCTCAACAGCAAAATCAAGAGTATTTAGAAGCTATTGAAAAATTAAGTGTAATTGCTAAACCTGAAGAAGTTATTAAAGAAAGAGGTTATGAATATAAATATGAAATAACTGATGATGGTAAGTTAATGTATTATACTAGAAAAGAAGGTTCTGAAGATTTTACACCAATACAAAGCGGTGACAAATACTATGAAGAAATAGGTGGTAGAGTATTTAAGCATTTTGATTTTCCTGAAGATCAATATAATCAAGCAAATAAAACTTTAAAAGTAGCAAAAAATCTATCTACTAGTATGTATAATCAGCTAGAAAGTTATGCTAATGATATTACAGGCGCAACTGAAACTGAAGTTCCTGAAGAATTTATAGAAATAGCTGAGCAGTTTGAAAATGAAGTTGCAATAAATGAAGATGATAGAAGGCAAATAAATGAAGATGCAATGAGTTTTGTTTTAAATAATTCTAAAATAGACGAAACAAAACAAGGTGTTAATGTATTAGCTAAAGGTGGTAGCTCTGGTGTTTATGAATATAAAACTGGTAAAAAAATAGATAATCCTCAGTGGACAGAATTAAATGAAGCCGCAATAAGTCAATATGCTAAAGAAAACAAAATACACGCAGATGATGTTGATTTAAGCGATCCACAAGTGGAAAAAGAAATTTTTGATATAATGGCTGCTAACAAAGCTATAGAGTTAACAGACAAGCGTCAAAAAAGAAAAATGACTGATTTTATTGAAAGTCAACCTAGTGGATTTAGTTGGAATAAATTTGGTACTTGGCTTTATAGCGAACTAGCTATGCCAGGTGATTTACTGGACGCAGAAGATGTTTGGTCTGTTAATGATGTTCAAAAAAACATGGAGGCTTTGCAAAAATGGAAACAAACAAATGTAAGTCAACAGTCTAAAGATATAGGTAGTTTTATTAAAAAATCAGAAAACTATTTAATATTATTACAAGATACCGCTGAAAAAATACAAAACGGAAAATATACAACTAGCGCTCAATTAGCAGCAGCAAATAAAGAGTTAAAAAATATTAACCAGTTGAGAAATCAAACATTTGATTTAATGCGTACCAAGTACGATGAATTAGCTGTTAATATGGAAAAATCAAAAGATATAGCCGCTGATATAAATCTGTTAGAAAGAAACTTTAATATTATACCCTTAATAACTAATAACATAGAAAATTCTACTATAGATGCGTTACAAGGTATAGAAGAAATAGTTTTTCAAGCTGTTAATTTACCTAATAATTTATCGCCTGATGCTAAACAAGCTTTCCAGTTATTTAATCCAGCTTGGTCTATTATGAATAATTTAGGTATTATTGGTAATTGGGGTGATTATAGAAAAGATTATAATAAAAGAATAGACGCGTATCAACAAGGTATGATGAGTGGTATTGCTGAAATGGGATCATTAGATGATATTGAAAACATGGATGATTTTGGAAGATACTACGCCTCTATGCTTGGGTCTGTACTTCCTCAAGCAGCTGTAATGATTGGTACAGGAGGATATGGATTAGGTGCTGTAGTTTTAAGTTCCGGTGGTAGCAAATGGAAAGAAATGGATGCCGAAATGAAAGCTAGTCAAGATGCTCACAAGCTATGGGAACAAAGAAAACCAAAAAAAGGTAAGTTAGAAAGTGAAGAAGATTATAAAAAAAGAGTAGCTGCTTGGAACGACACAGAACCCGCGGTAATAGATTATAATATGGTTCAAATGTGGGGTGGAGCTCTTACTAACATGGCTATTGAAGGAACTGCTGGATATTTTATAAGTTTACCTCTTTCTCAAGGAAAATCTTTTATGAAACCTTTACTTGATAGAGTTAAAGCTTTTAACTCACCAGCTGTAAAAAATGGATTTACTAAACAATTTACTAATATACTTAAACCTACAGGTGACATACTTATTGAAGGTGGAGAAGAAGGTTTAGTTGGTATTGGTAATAATGTTTATGATAGAATTTTTTTAGGTAAAGATGTTAATATATTTGAAGGATTTAAAGATAATGTAGCGGGTGGTATTATAGGTGGTAAAATATTTCAAGCACCTGGACTTCTTAAACCTTATTTAAATATGTCGCAAACACCTGGTGATGTTTCTAATATTACAGGTTATCAAAATCAAATTAAAAGTATAGCTAATAGCATTACTCAAAACCCTATGATGTCAGCTAATACTAAAAATATATTAAACGATAAAATAGCTGACTTAACTTTAAACATAAATAATAGTGTTGTAAACTCTTTAAACAGGTATACTCAAATGCCTGTAGAAACAATATCTCAATTAGGTAATATTGAACAGAGCATGTTTAGAGTGGATCAACAAATTGAGCAAGTTCAAAATGATGAAGGTATACAGGTTGGTAAAGATCAATTATTAGAAGATTTAAATAATCAAAAAAATAATCTAACCGGAGAAAAAAATAGAATATTAGAACCTTATGTAGATGTAGATGCTGAAGGTCAAGTAGTTGGTGGTGGTAATTTAATAGCTCCTATATCAAAGAAAATTGATACTGGTGCTGAGGTAATTGCTGATCAATTAGGTGTAGGAATTGAATCAGTAGATAATACAGCTGATTTTATTGGTAGTGTAGAAACTATAGAGCAATCAGGTGGTCAAGTAATAAATTTAGAAAGAGATGCTAATGGTGATATACTACCTGCAGAAGATCAAGCATACGGCTTTATTACTAGAATACCTAATGATGATGGTACTTTTGAAACTCAAATTATAATAAACAATGCTTCTAATGAAGCAGATGGTGTAGTAACAACTAAGCAACACGAGGTTTTACATGCTGCTTTAATGAAAGTTGACCCAGAAGTTAAATCTAAAATGGGTAGAGACCTATTAAATTATTTAGAAAGTAGCAATGTAGAAATGAGTGATAGGCTTAAGTCAAGGATCGAGCAATACCAAAATGATCCTAATGTTGATGAGTCTACGTTAATGGAAGAAATTATGACATTAACTAGTGAAGGTCTTACTAATGGTGATATAACAATAAATCAACCAACTGGTTTACAAAATATTATACAAAAAGTATTGCGAACATTTGGCATTAACAAATCTTTTTCAGAAGGCGAAGGTGTGCTAAACTTTATAAAAGACTTTAATGCAGACATATTAAAAGGCGAAGGTTTAACTCAACAAACTCAAGATCAAGTAGATATGGGTCTTGAAACAGAAGTTGATTTAGGTGTTGTACAAAGTAGAAAACTACCCGAAGCAACTGAGGTTTACATGGATGTAGATAATAATACGCTGCAGCAAGGTTTAAACAATGCAATACAAAACCAAACAGATCAACAGTTTCCAATAGCTCAAGCAATTGTAGAAAAAAACTGGCCATTAATAAGTAAATCATTAAATATTAATAACGAAGCAGAAATGAACGCTGCTAAAGAAGTTGTTATTGATCAAGTATTAGGACAGTTTGAAGGATCTGGCCAAGGTAAATATGGTCCTAGAAATACTAGTGCATTATCTGGTTTTTCATTAGAAGGTGGAGCACAAGTAAGTACATATTTAGCTGAAACAATAAGAACTAGAAAACCTGAAATAGATGCAGCTATAGTTGATAGAACTGGTGGTCCAGGTATACAAGCTGATCAAGTAGGTGATGTAGCTGTAGAAACTGAAGTAGCAGAAGTTGCAACAACTAGACGTACACCTAGTCAAACAACTACATATTCCGATGCTCTTTTAACTAACGCAAATACAGATAAAGCAGGATTAGAAACTAATATAACAGAAGCTATAACAACAGCTTATGATGGTAGAACTGATGTTACTCTTGCTGAAACTAGAAATATACCTCAAGAAGTTGCTGAAGTATACGCTACAACTTTTGGATTAAACCCAGAAACCATTGTTGATAAAAGAAGAAATTTTTCTAAAAAAGATGCTGATGGATTAAATGCTGCTAAAAGATTTTTATTATCTAATGCACAAGCTGATTTTAACAGATTACCAGAAACTGTAGACGCTAGTGGTAAAGGTACTTTTATTCCTAAAAACGTAAGAGATGCTTTATATACTGACGGTAAACTTACAGGTACATTATCAGATTATCAAGATTTAATTAGAACTCAACCTGAAAAACCTATTTATAGAGATAGAGTTGGTCAAACAATTAGAGGTTTATTAAATACTCATATTAGAAATAGAATATTAGAAACGGCTAATCCTGATTCTGCTTCAAGAATAGCAAGTGGTGCTAAATTTAGTGCAAAACCAAAAACAAAAACAAAACCAAAAGAAGCTAAAAAACCAAAAGTAGTTACTGTTAAAGAAATACAAAGTCTAGAAAGAAAAGGAGCAGAGTCTTTGCAACCTGAAGTAAAAAAAGGTACAATAGTAATTTCAGAAAAAGAAGGTAGAAAAACTAGTCGTAGTTATATACCTAAGTTGGACGAAGTATTTAATAAAGATACAGGTGAAACTGTTGAGCAAGCTAGAAATAGAGTAGCTAATAACTTTTTAGATAGATTTCCTAAATGGAAAAATTTACTAGGTAAAAGCATGCAAGGCGGTTTAACAGGTGGTTTATTTTTAACAAAACCCGTTTATAATGACGCTACTAAAAATGTACCTAAAGCTAGACAAGTAGATGTAAGTCAAGTTGCAATTAATAAGACAGGTTCTAAATTAAATCCTAAAAGTTTAGAAAATATTGGAACTAAAGAGTTTAAAGACGAACAATTAGAAAATATAGATACTTATGTTGATTATTGGAAAGACGTATCAGAGTATTTACAAGATAATAAAAAAGATTCTTGGTTTTTTGGAGTTCAAGCTATTGATTCGCAAAGTATAACAGCAGGTCCTTTTAGAAAAGCTGCTATATACGGTTTTTATAATATAAATAATCAAACAGGAAAACCAGATTTTAAAACTAAAATAAAAGTAGAACATAGTAAACCAAATTCATCAACTACAGATCCTTTCTATGAAGCGTCTCAAAAAGGACCAGAGTATGTAGAAGCTTTAAGACCTATTATTAAAGCAAGTTATATGCAAGGAGCAGTAAAAGATGATGGCATTTATTCTGATGACACTAAATTAGATAACGCTGGTTTTAAAAGTGTTATGCCTGAAGTTTATTATACTGATATAATACCTGCTATTTTAGATGGTAAACTAGATTATTTAATAGATAAATATCCTGGTATAGTTTCTGTAGTAAGAATGGCTGAAGCTGGTATTAATTTAAATGATTATAAATCTACTTTTGATGGTAAAACAATACCTGAAATATTTGGTGTAGAAGTAGATCCACAGTTTAGAAACGATCCAAATGTAATTAAAGCACAAAATACAGCTATAGTTAATACTTTAAAAGTTGATCAAAAAACTGCTAAAACTGATGTAATAAAACCATTTAAAGAATATATAGAAAATATAGCTGAAAGCAAAACTAACGCAACAGATAAATCACTTGTAGATTCAGGTCCTGAAGTGTTTAATCCTGAAAGAACAGCTGAAGAAATGAAAACTACTGCTATAAACTCTCTACAAACTAGAGTTTTAGCTAGCAAGAAAACACCTAAGCCAAAAGGTATAAGTATATTTGATTTTGATGATACTTTAGCTAATACAAAAGAAAAAGTTATAGTTAAAATGCCTGATGGTAAAACAAAAGAAATAAGTGCTTCTGAGTTTGCTAGAGAAGCTGGTAATCTTACTGAAGCTGGCGCTACTTTTGATTTTAGTAATTTTGAAAACGTAGCTAAAGATACAGCTGAAGGACCACTAGCTGATCTTGCTAGAAAGCGTCAAGGTAAATTTGGTAGCGGTGATATATTTGTTTTAACAGCTAGACCAAATTCTGCAGGTCCAGCTATACAACAATTTTTAAAAAGCATTGGTATAGATATACCTTTATCAAATATAACTGGTTTAGCCGATGGATCACCGCAAGCTAAAGTAGATTTTGTATTAAATAAAACAGCTGAAGGATATAATGATTTTTATTTTGCTGATGATTCATTTGCAAACGTTAAAGCTGTTAGTGAAATATTAGATGCTATTGATGTAAAAAACACAGTAGAACAAGCTCAAAGTAAAGAAGTTAGATTAAATAATGAGTTTAATAAACAAATAGAAGAAGTTACAGGTAAAGAATCATTTAAAAAATATTCTGATACAAGAGCTAGACTAGAAGGAAAGAAAAAAGACGGTGGTTGGATTAAAAGATTTGTTAGACAGTTTACTATAACACCATCTGCTGATGATTTTATGGGGCTTTTATATGCTATGGCAGGAAAAGGTGAACAAGGAAATAAGCATTTAAAATTTTTAAAAGATAATTTAATTGATCCTTATAATAAAGCAGAGCTTGAGTTATTAACTGCTAAAGTTAATGTTGGTAGAGACTTTGCTGCTTTAAGATCTAAGTTTCCATCACTAAAAGGTAGCACGCTTAGTTTAACTAATCCGTTGTTAAAAGAAATAGACGGTGGACCATTTAACAAAGAACAAGCAGTAAGAGTTTATTTGTGGAATAAACAAGGTTTAGAAATACCTGGCATGTCTAAAAGAGATGTAAA
>TARA_R100000697_G_scaffold35319_2_pt1 | contig 16650 bp, 13 predicted proteins | sample TARA_R100000697 | Tara Oceans TARA_R100000697 (sample SAMEA2622788) | marine metagenome | biome: marine biome (ENVO:00000447); feature: surface water layer (ENVO:00002042); material: "saline water (ENVO:00002010), including plankton (ENVO:xxxxxxxx)" | depth 5 m
ATAAATTCTAATGGAATTCCAAGTTATTTAGATGATGGTTTTACAATAACAATGTGGGTGAGATTTATTAGTAAAACATCGGAGGGAACTCTTTTTAATTTTGGTAATCCTTTAGACAACAATGGAGATGGGTTTAGATTAGAAACAAGAACTAATATTGATAGTGATGGTAATTATAAAAGATGGATAAGATTATTAGTAAGACAAAATAATGGGGTTTTGACACAGAACAATTGGGGTGTTGAAGGTTTACCTCGAAGGTTGAGCAATCCAATTGATTCTGTCAGTAGTGAAGAAGTTCACAAGGTTTATCCAAACATACCAACTGATGATTTAAACGAATGGTTTTTTATTTGTGCAACTTTCAATCCAACTATATCTGAAGTAGGACATGGAGAACCTACAAACACTAATAAACAGTATTGGTTAAATCATGTTTTACCAACAGAAGATGGTGATGTGGTGGTTGCTAATAGTGGGTTGGGAGCTAAATGTAAAGTAGAGATAATAAGTCGTTCTGATTTACTTAGAGCTCGTGGATATAAGATTGGTGATTTAAGTATTGATTCTACTTCGAATCAACAACAAACTGAAGTTGAACTCGAACAGGATGAACAAACAGAATTAGACTTAGGTATTCGTTGACAATGGCTAAATTTACGAGTATAGAGAAATTGCTCGAAGAAGCATATCAATCTATTGTTGGTTCTCCACCAGAACATGGTCGTGTTGAATTGGGAACAAAAACTCTCGATAATAGGGATTATTGGGAAAATATAAATTTCAACAAAGACACTTTTCAACCTTACTTGACTGGTAACTTAGAGACATTAAATACTGAACTTAGAGATGGAATAGTTTATCGTAGAAATATAGAAACATCTGAACTCTTTCAATATTCTATTGATGCCTTACCCTTTGTTACAGATATCAATGATGATGATGAAATAATAAGGTTAGATGAATACTATGATAAAAGAAATGATTCTACACAATATTATTTAGCAACAGAAGGTAAGATAAATTATTATTTGTATGCCAGAGAAAGTGGAAGACCAACACCAGATGGTCATATTGATAACTATGCAACAAGAAATAAAACAAATAAATTTGACAGTTATGCTAATAGACCAGGTGAAACTGGTTTTTATTTATTTAAATTAAATTGGGGTGATGGTACTACCATAGAATATACTGATAGACCAAAGTTGTTAGAGGAGTCTGTATTATTAGAACACTTTTATGAAAAACCTGGTTTCTATACTATTTCCGGCGTGGTTTATGCTTTATTTAAACCAAATGATGGGACAGGTCGCGAAGCCATAGGTGGATATGAAAGGTTTGAAACAAACATATTATTAAACCCATCGAAGAACTATGAATTGAATTTATATGATTATTATAATTTTGCTACCATAGGTGGTGTAGATTTAAATTCATCTTTAATTAAATCTTCTTTAAATACTATAGGGATAGATCCTAAAAATCCATTTGAGCCTCATCCTGGAGATGATGATTCTGAAAATATAGAGAAATTAAATTTATTTGATAAGTTACAATTGTTTAATTTTTTAAACAAAGTATCGGATACTTTTTTAAGTAGATTTGACAGTTTAGTAGAACCTTATTCTGAGGCTTTTGATAACACTCCTAATATTACCGATGATATTTTTCCTTTTCAATTGAATGTTATTAGTGAACCAGTTTACAACAGAGACACGAGTGAATTTGAAATTGCTGGCACCATCATCGTGTCACCGGATACTGATGATGGCACTGGAACAGGTGATAGAATTTATGATGAAGGAACAGTTGTTAACATACAAGCACTTGCTGACGATCGTTTTGAATTTGATACATGGGATGTGACAATAGGTAACGATAGTCAAATAGGAAACCTTTCTTCACCAAGCACAACTGTCACTATGTCACGAGATATTAGAGTGTATGCTAGATTTAAAGCAGTGGAGTTCGAAGATTTTGATGGAGAGGATTTTAATCCAGATTCTGATTTCGATGACCCGATTGATGAGACAACTGATATAGATATTGATAATTATGTATTTCCCTTTGATGAATATTTTGGTGAACCGAGAGAAAATGAAATTTTTACAGATTCTAATGGTGTTACTTGGCAATACACTCATTTAACTAATGAACAAGCCGGTATAATTTTATCTGAACCACTTGAGTTGACAAATCCAGCACAATTTGATTGGTTGGTTGTGGGGGTATAAAAATGTCTCAAGGACCACATCTCGGATTTATTAATAAAAAATTGTCCAACTCCCTAAAAGATACTGGTTTAAATAATTTTGATTTAGCAACCACAAGAATTTACAAGGGTGTTAGGCCAATGTGGGAACAACTTGGTTTCGAAAGTGATGATAGTGATATACCAATTACAGTTTCTTATTGGAATAATATAATACCAAGTGAATTTGATTTTTTAAATAAAAGTGGAATTGAAATTCAAGATGGTGATGAGCCTATAAAAGGTTCAAAAACACCAAGAACACCATACAAAGAAATAATCATCGATGAAGATGATGAACAGATTTGGAACGATAATTATCTTTATCCAATATTACCAAAGATAAGTAAATTTGGAGAGTTTGTTGAAGATGTAAATGTTGAAGGTTCATATGGTAGAGATGATGCCCCAATAACAAATTTAAATGTTGTTGATGATAATTTAATATTAGATGTTGATTTTGGAGTAAACACAACAGACAATCTAATTGACAAAACAGACTTTAGTAAACTCCATTACAATCAAGATTTTGAACTTTCACTTGATGATAACTTAAGATTAAAAACAGATACTTTTATTATACCAGATAGTATAGAAAAAGATAATTCAGAACAGGCATTTTAATGGCATACGAAAAAAAAGATAACTACCCATCGTATAAAAAACCAGGTGTATACCCATCTGGTTCAATAAAAGAACTTGGTTTAAACAATGATGACTTAGAAAAGTTTTCTTTGGGTAATTGGAATTCAATCACAAAAAATAATAGAAAGTTTTTTGTTCCACAACAAGATAGTTTGTTGAATGATTTTTTAAATGGTAAAACTTTAGGAAGACCAGTTTTAATATCTAATATACTACCTGTAAATTTTTTACAAGGTAATATTGGATTTTTTTCACAAAAAGTTTTAACACATCCGAGTAGTAACTTTTTAAGATTTGTTAGTCAACCAGCTTGGCCAAGTAGAGCGGGTTATTTGTATAATACATTTGGTCTTGACAATTTCAACTATAATATTGTAAAAGATTATAGTCAGAGTGACATAAATCAAATTTCTAATTTTCTAACCGAAAGGTATAATGAATTAAAAGAAATATTAGATAATAATTATGCTTATATTTTACCTGATGATACAGATGTAGAAGGTTTGTCCGATGGGGAAAAAGTTCAAATTCCAATTAGGTTTAGATTTGAACCCGAAGTTCAAGAGCAAATCAACGAAATATTGAGTCAACAAATTACTAAGGGAACTGATACTTTGTCTGTAAATCAAATACGAGCTCAAAAAAATGGTCTTGAGGATTTTGGTTTTCCACAAGATTGGCCAGAGGATAGCAGAACTCAAGAGTTCCATACATATCAACTTTACATTAGCCCACCAACACAACACGATGATGGAACACCATTAATACCTGAATCAAATGAGCAATATCCACCCGATGAAAATTATTTATTCGATGTTTACGCAGAAGAGGATTATTTGACACTAAATACAGTTAATATACCAACAGCAGATGGTTTTCTTTTTAGGTTTTTTGTCCAATCAATAGATGACGATGGTATTTACACTGGTGTTTTTTCTGCAGGTGAAGAAGATGGTATAAGTGCTTTAAACGCTTCACAACGATTTGGTGGTCATCCAAATTATCCAATTCGATTTCCTTTTGTTGATGAAAATATTGTGCCTGAATTAATACCAGATAAAGTCGATTTTAAAGTTTTTTGCACTCCATCCTCAGATCTAATAGGTGTTGAACAAAATAAATTTGAATCAGTACAAGAACAAAAAGATTCTTTTCTTTATTACGAATTCGAAGATGAAAGATATACAAGTACATCCTATCCGATAAAAGTTGATTTATCGATTTCAGTCGAAAATACAAATTTTGTTCAGTTTCGAAATCAAGAAACCATTATTGATGAAGACTTGACAAGTGAACTTTTTCAATTGTTTTCTACAACAAAAGATGATCAAATCAACTCTTTAGTAAGCGGAGATTTCGGAAATTTAAACTCAATAGATACTTCAGTTTTTTACTACAAAGTAATACAATGGGGAGATGAAAAAAAATTACTAACAGATGATGATATATTAAATACAGAATATTTTAAGATATATGATTTTGAAGAATATCCAGGTAATGATAATTACTATTTTAAAAGATATAGACAACAAATTTTAAACAAGGTCAATTGGGAGGAGGCTAGTTACACAGAAATGCTAGAGTCAAATAATTTCAAACCTATTAAAAACCCTTCTAATGTTTCTAACGATTTAATTATTTCAAATCATGCTTACAACGAACCAGGTCCTAAATCTATCAAAATTATATTAATGAGATTTACTTCGAATATGTTGATTTTAAATGAAACAATATTAGTGACAAAAAATATAGTCATTAATGATGGAAATTTATTAAGCCAAGATTTTTCAATATTTGGTGGAACTGATTTTAACTTTTTACCAATTGTAGATAATCAAGCAATAATAGGTGGTTTTGATGAAAACTCAAATTATAACAACTCTGTATCTAAAATTGTTAAAGATGATAATTTTGTTCAAGAGGATTATTTGGAAAGGGTGTCTTCAAAAGATTATGTAAAAAAGTTCAATGATGGTTTTTTAGGTAATACGCCAGGTCAATTAGACTTGAGTCAAACAAGAGTTTTTACAGAGTCAAGGGACATATATGATTTTATTGGTGGTGATAAATTAGAGTGGATAAATCAAGGTTCAGGTAGTTTACCACTCAATAGTTTAGCAACCGACATATTTATTAGAGATGATAAATGTGTTGTTGATTTAAATCCAACTAACTCTGAATTTCTTACAATACAAAATCAGATGGGAACAAAAGAACAAGGCATTTTGATTGGAGACTATAAAGTCAATCAACCAAAAGATGGTAGAGTTCAAAAACAAGGTGTGATGCGAACTCCACTTTTAGAAACGGATAATGACAACCAAGCATTCTAATGGAAATATTACAACCATATAATAATAATACTTTACAATTAATATCGGATGAAAATTCATATGAATTTACACCTGATTTGTTACAGAGTGGTGTAATAAAACTATCTGTGTTCTCAGATGTTGGGGGATTTTTAGACTCCTCTATATTAGAAGAGGGTGTTGATTTTTATGTAAGAGACAATGATCTTTTTCTAAAACCTAATGAGTTTTTAGATAGAACTGGTTTTAGTGAAGATAACTATAATTTACAATATGATTTTTTAAATAGATTAGATACAAGTGATTTTAATATATCTGAAATATCTCCAAGTAGACAAGAAATAAGAATAAATATAGTTGGTTCTGAAATAGATGATGATACTCAAGATGTCATTGTTAATTTTATGCAAGGTGATGAGGATACCTATCAGTTTAATTCTTATTTAGAATTATCACAAGGAAGATTGATTCCAATTAATGGATATGCTTTTGATAATGTAACTGGTAATAAAAGAACTTTAATAGTAAAATTAAATCAACCATTACCAAATGATATACCAACTTTATCAACTGATTTTAATATATCAAATAAATTTTTATCATCACAAACCGAGACAATATTTTTTATAGACAGAGAAGGTCTTGCTATAAGTGGATTAGGTCTAGCAATAGATGAGGGTTATTCTACAACACCAACTCACGAAGAAGACTCATATGTTAATTATAATAATATCACAGCATCTTCTGGTGAAAACATTGTAGAAGAAATAACTCGTCAACAAAAAGACCTCAACCTAAATATAGATTATAAAAAATTTGATGGCCATGTTTTTTTTGGTTCAGCAAAATCTAAACTTGAAGGATTTAAAAATAAAGCTGTTAGGTTAGATGGTTTATTTACACAACTTAGTCAGTCACTTGCCTTTTCTAGTAGTCTAAAGGTTGTAGAGAGAAGAAAACATTTATTTAAAGAGATAAGGAAAATAGAAGACGAGTTTACTCATTACGAACATTTTGTGTACAACGATGGGCAAAGTTACTCTACATCATCAGCGCCTGGTGTTAGTAATAATTTAGCTGGAACAAATTATACAAATTTGGTAAATAATGATTTTACTAAATTACAAAACCAAGAAGGATTCGACAGAGTTTATAAAAAGTCTGAAGATGGTTTTATACATCTTTTTACTGATGTTTATAATGTGGAACAACCACCATTTTATAATTCAGATGATGAGTTTTATCTTTCTTTTATTTTAAGAGGTGGTGGAGCTGATAGTGAATATGAACTAAACTTTGCTTCTGGTGGTTTTGCTAATGAAAGGTATGATAGGTCGGGTGGAGATGAAGTCGGAAACTATGGATACTTTAATGGTAGACAAATTCCTTTTAATGCTTGGAATGGTTCGGTATTGGCAAATCCTGAAACTACAGGTTCTCATTACCAAAGATACATTTTTCAAGCTAAACAACAATTTTTTAGACCTGTTAAAAGTGGTGATTTTGGTTTAATAACTGGTCTTGAAGATTATAGTAGTGATTCCACATCTTGGGAAATACTTTCTGGTTCAAACCCAATATCTGCTTCTACAAGTGGTTCTATAGGAGATGGGTTTGCTTATGGTTTCTTTGATTTAACTGGTGTTTATAACTCTTATGTTTTTCCAAACCAAATTCAAGATGATGGTACATTGGGTATGCAAGATTTTGTTACAGGCTCAATATTACCACAAGGTGATTTATTTCCTTTGTTTACTCAAGAGAGTGGAGATAAAGAAGCATTCTTTACAGATGTAGTTGTCACAAAAAATAACCCAACAAATATACATCCTTTTTCAAAAATTTACAGACCACCTAGTGGAAGTTATGCTGGTTCATCAGAATGGAATGATTGGTATGATACGATGCATGATATTGCTTCTGATTATGACGATAATAACATTCATTCTCTTGTAAACAATTTACCAACTTTTTTGAGAGAGGGTAGTGACCATCAAACTCTTCGTGATTTCGTAAATATGTTAGGAGAACAATTTGACTTATTAAGAAGTTATGTTGACAATTATCATAATATTTACAAACTCGGATACACAAATCCGAATGCTATGCCAGACAATCTTTTACCAATTATTGGAAACTCACTTGGGTTTGATTTGAGAAACCCACTTACTGGTAGTCTTGATAATTATTTAGAATCAACTCGTGGTGATGAGATTGGAGATAAAACAGCTATAAATTCACTTTGGACAAAAATATTAAATAATTTAGTTTATATCTACAAAACAAAAGGAACTCAAGAAAGTATAAATACTTTATTAAGTTTGTATGGGTATGATCCTACTTCGTTTAAATTAACTGAATACGGTGGTTCAAGAGAAGAGCATAATCCAAGTGTTGTAACAAATAATGTTGCTAATGATTTAGAAAATGGATTAAAAAATGTTGTAGGAAATGTTTCATTCAGAGAAAGTGTGGATGCGTTTAAATCACTTAATCTTTCTTCTGGTTCAGACCGATTAGCTGTTGATTGGTGGTCTAACGATGCTGAACCAAACGGTATTGAATTTATATTTAGAACAACAAACACTAACAATCACCAAACTCTTATTAGATCAAGTGGTTCTGTTGCTGGTGAAGACCATTGGGATTTGAGAATTATACCATTTGGTTCATCAACCACTACTGGTAGTATACAGTTTAGATTAAATAATAGTGAGAATGCTAGTAGTGTGATTGCCTCTAATGCTATATCAATGTCAACAGATAATATCAATGATATAAACAATAATAAATTTATAAACGTTTTTTTACAAAGAGATAAAGTAACATCAAGTTTTGCTGTAACACAATCATATCACATGTTTATTGGTAGAAAGGATGGTGATAAAATAAAAAATATACAGCATATTAGTATGTCTAGTTTTAATACACATGCAAATCAAAATTTTATAACTTCATCAGGCCAATCAAATAATAATTTGTTGTTTGGAGAAGAGATAACAGGTTCAATCGGTGAGATAAGAGCTTGGGATGCTTACATCAGCATGTCTAAATTTAAACAACATATTCTTAATTACAAAAGTGTTGTTGGAGGAACTGCTACATCACCAAGAGATAATTTAATATATCATTACCCTCTTAATGATGGTTCAAATACTACAACTATAAAAGATATATCCTCTACAAAAAAAATAAAAAGTTTTGACAAAACAGTATCATCTCAGCCAAATTTAACCGTCAAAAGTTCTACCTCTGATGTAAAAAACTTTTCATTTCAAGTAAGAGGAAGTGATGTTGTAAAAAGTGATAGACAATATAACATTGGTTCTGATATGAAATATTATGGGGAATTAAATCCAAATACAAGAACTTTGGGATTACCTTACAATCCACAAGATAATCAAGAGGTAAATGTAAATAAAATAGGAAAATCATTTTCTTATGTAGATGCGATTGATGCCCTTGTAATAAACGCTATGTCTGATTTTGTATTAGATGATTTCTTAGATGATTATGATAACAATGGTATCTACGATGAGTTAATAACTTTAAGAAGACAACTCATTGATGAAAGACTAATAAAAGTAGACGTAGTTAATAACTTGTCTATGGTAGAATCACATGTAGATAATCCTGAATTTATAGACTCTATGGAAAAGTTATTACCAGCAAATACAAAGTTAGAGTTTTCATACGAAATCAAAAATGATACTCTATTTAGGTCAAGAATAAAAAGAGCTGCTTTACAGACACAACTTAATCCAAACAAAGCAGAGGGTTCAACTAATTTGACAGAACCAACTGTTAGTATAAACTTTAATGAAAACAAACACGAAAAATCGATTGATGTTTTAACTGATGAAGTTGACGTAACTGCATTGTTTAACGAAAACAAACACGAAAAATCTATTGATGTTTTAACAGACGAAGTTAGTATTACATCTACATTTAACGATAAAGTTCACACAAACGAATCTGCTCCATTAGATATTATTGATTTGTCAGACTCTTCAAATCAAACTGTTCTTACTTTAGAACCGAGTAACTTTACTGATTTGTTACTAGGTTCTAAAAATGAGTTTTATAAAAATCATGGTAAGAGTGAAAACCAAACTTTCTTTAAAACAGCCAATCAAGGTGCTAATGGGGATTTCAATACTTACAAATACGAAAGTAGGTTTCATTTTAGAACTATTGGTGATATAGAGGAGTTTTTTCCTGTTAGTGGAGCTCTTGAGAGTAGAACTGGCACAAATGCCAAACAACCTTTTAATCATCATGATAATTTTAGACATTTTGGAAATCGTTATTATGTGGATAGTGGAAGTGGATACACTTACTCCTCTTTCTTTGGCAGTGATGATGCTACTGTTGATGGTAGGATGGTAGGTAGAACACTATTCTTTAAATCAGATGATGATGGAAACATTACATACCCAATCAATCATTATTTTAAGGTAGGAACAAGTAAAGATGCTTTAACAAATCTTATTTATAAAGGAACACAAAATGATGGATTTCCTGAATCACAATTTGATCCTGAATTAGATGTTTTACCTAGAGTTTCAGCATATAAAATCAATGTAGGTGGTTCGGATACTAAAAATAAATTAAAAGTAACACGAGGTTAAAAAATAATTTAGATATATTTATAAATAAGTAATATTATAACTTAAAGGATTTATTATGGGAATTTTAGACAACGATACAGTAATAGTAGATGCCATTCTAACCAAGTTAGGTCGTCAGAAGTTAGCAAATGGTCAACCATTAGGTGTTACACAATACGCTTTTGGAGATACGGGTGTTGATTACACTCTTTATAATGCTTCACATCCAAGTGGTTCAGATTCATATGGAAATGCTATCACCTCTCTTCCAATGTTAGAAGCTGTACCAGATGACAATGTATTTTTAAGATTTAGATTATATGGAGAAGGTGAAAGGAATGTAGAAAACTTTTCCTTCATCACAGTAACAAGCGGAACTTCTGTTACAATAACAAAAGTGCCTGGTGAAACTGAGAGTAATCCTATTACAATAATCCCAAGAATTTTTCCCGTACCAGACTTTTCTCTATTTACTTTCAAAATTTTAGACGCTAGAGGATTAACTGTAAGAAGAGGAAGTGGAGCCGAAATGCCAGATGATGCGATTACTTTTTCTGGTGATTACAGTCTTGATAATCTACCATCATTTTCAGTACCAGAGCCTGTTATTGCTACTGTTTTGGGAACTGGTATTAATCGTATCACTCTTAATGCTCAACCACAACAAATAACTTCACCGAGAACTATCGGTGTTGAAATCACAGCACAAGGTGCTGCTTCGGCATTCGTAAGTGTAACAATTGATGCAAATAACACAACAGCATAGGATTTGAACCATGATGAAAACATTTAATATAGCAGAAGATACTATAACAACACAGATTACTGTGACCAACGGATTTTTTGATGGTGGTGTTGGAACACTTGATGGTTCTAATTTAACAACCTCTTCGTTATCTGCTACACAGAAATCTTACTACTACAATCTACAATTTAACTCAAAAGACCATTTTAGTATAACCTACGGTCACAAAGGTGGTAGTGGTTCAGCTGAAGAATCAGCAACTGTCGAAGGAACAACACAGGCAATATATAAACAATTTTTTAATTTTGTTGAACCAAATGCTGAAAATATAAGAGATGATGTTGGCTGGTCAATGATTGATGGAACTGATGGTACTAATGCTGTAACTCAAAATGATGTCTATATCTTGGCGGCTGAAAGACTACAAATGAAAGACAGATTAAATCCTGGTACTTGGACAATTACCCTTTCAGGCTCTAATACTGTTGGTGTTGGTAAGAATTTAGAATTAACAGATGATTCTAAAACTGTAAATGCGACATCTGTTCCATTCGGACCAAGACATAATATTGTATCTGGTTCTGCTGGAACTGTTAAGCTTGCTCACACCACTAAAACCTACGGATTCTTTTATCCAGATGCTGGATTAATGGTATTTAGTGCTAATGCTCTTTCATCAAGTTTACCAGGTACTGTTGGATTTATACAAAGTGGAAGTTCTCATCCCACTGCTATAGGTGGTACTGGTTTAACATCAGATACTAGAGTTGCTGAGGCTGTTGACAATGCTCACAAATTAACACAAGCTATACAATTAGGTTCAACAACTCTTCGTTCGGAAGAACAACAATATATTTACGATTACTTTTGTAGAGCTAAGGCAACTGAGTTTAACTTATCTCAAAACTTAACTTTTTGGAGTGGTTCAACTTACGCTATCAGACATGATGATATGGTGAGTAATCCTCAAACTTTTATTAGTGAAGTTGGGTTGTATGATAATCAAAACTCACTTATGGCAGTAGGTAGATTAAGTTCACCGATAAATAAAAACTTTAGTTCTGAAGCAATCGTCAAGGTTCGCTTGACTTACTAATGTCATGGGATGCTTAAACAATTCACACCTGAAAATCAGAATACTTACGAGTACAAGGCACATAAGTCATTTACTTTAACTCAGGCAGATGTCACACGACATCAGTTTTTAAACAACTCATCAAACGAAGTATCTAAAAGTTATTATGACTTTGCTCGTATAAATTTTTATCTTAGTGGTTCTACCGTTGATAGCTATGGTAAAGGGTTTAATATAGGAAACGATGGTTCTGGTTATGACACCTTTTTAACAAAGTTTTATGATACTGGTTCAATTGTTTTTATACCACAAAATAAATTTGATGTAGAAATAAAAAGAGGTAGTTTTCAGTTAATTGACACTACTACAAATGCTATCATAGTAGACGATAGTAATGGAAATCTTTATTCTACAAATGCTACATTTTCACAATCGGTGTCAGCACTATCATCATCCGACAACTATGTAGGAAATATTTTTTATAATGTTGGTGCTTTTGCCATCACAGAAACAGCTTCATTTGATGGCTCACAAAATTATACAGATGTAACAAGTGGTGACTATACAATTACATACAAGGGTACAGCTGTAATAAATACATATGAATGGACTTGTGATGCTCAACCAGATGAGTTGAATGACACAACTAATGCTACGGTGTTTCATAGTAATGGATTAGGGCAATTAAAAGATAATTTAACAAGTAGTAATTTTCCAACTTATATAACAGAAGTAGGATTGTATGATGACCAAAACAGTTTGGTGGGTTATGCTAAACTTTCTAAAGCAATACCTAAAAGTCAAAAGATACCAATGAAATTTTTATTAAGAATGGATTACTAATACTTATTAGTGTAACTTATAGGAGAAATATAATGGAAAGTCCAATATCAAAATTTGTAAACTGGCAACTATCAACTGGTCAACTTGACCATTGGACATCTTATCATATAGCAGCCGGTTTGGCTATTGCAAAAATAGCTCAATGGTTGGGTTCATCCGATTTGTGGGCAGTTCTTTGGGTGCTAATCATTGGAATTGCTTGGGAAATATTTGAATATATCATAGAGGATTGGAGAGTCTATGGTAGTAAAAAGAAATGGGCTTGGAACACTGCAGCCGACATCATAGTCGAAGTTGGTGCAGCGTGGTGGATGGTTCTTTAAAATTAACTTAGGAGAAAACAGATGTTAAAGAAAATTATATTAGGGATACTGCTATCCTCATCTTTGTTTAGTCAGAACTTTTTTACTAACTTTTTTAAGTATTCCACAGCTTATTCAAGTTTTAGTTTAAATGCTCCTCGCTATCAAGATGATAGATTTGCCATTGTTGGTGGTCTATCAACTGGTGTGTTGCAAGTAGAACGAACTGAAAGAGAATTAAAACCTGATTTTCAAACCTCATTTGGACTTCGTAAGATTGGTAGATTTCAGTACGAAGCTAAAAGAGGTGTAAAGTCTGCGGGAAAAGGTGGTGTTTGGTATGATGGCTCAGAACAAAATGCTAACGAAAGTGCTACATTTGGTCCTGTTAAGGGTTGGGAATACTTAATAAAATTTTCAGAAGGTAGACAATGGGGTAATGAATATTTAAACCAAGAATATTGGTTGAGATATATTGGTGACTTTGTTATGGCAAAAGTTGGATGGACTGAATTAGGTCTTGAAGATATTGCTTATGGACAAGGTGACATTAGATTACATCTAACACCAGAAGCATTAGGAAACAAACTACATTTCTCTGTTGGTCTAAAACACAGACAACATCCTGTGTATGGATTTGATGCTATGGTATTAGATACTACTTGGTCTAAAGGTCAATGGTGGAACTTTGCTGAAGATGCTTTTGGTATAGATGACAATATGTGGTATGACTCAACTATGATTGACCCGAACTCACCCACTGGTTGGGAGAAGAGAACACTATACGAGGTTGATCCTGTAACAGGTGAAATCAGAGAGGTGGAAGGTTCTGGTCCTTTTTGGAATGAAGGTGGAGAGTATTGGGGACACGATTGGTTGTGGAGAGATGAAGAAGGTAGAATATTTGCTTATACAGATAGAGAATATTTTATTTACCACTTTCCAAAAATGTTAGAAAATTACATAGGTGGTGTTAAAAAAGATTTAGGATATCAAAGTGAAACATCTTTAGTTTTAGGTGTTGATTGGTATCACTATGATGAAAAGTGGTGGTTACATGCTTGGGGTAATTGGCTACCTTATCACTATGGTCATTCAAAACACGCATATCATAATGCTGCTCATTATCAAACTCATTTGGAAGAGGGTGGTGAAGCAAGTGATTTTATGTATATGAATTCAATGTGGCACGATTGGAATGATTATGATATTGGTGCTATATTAGGTGTAAAAATAAAAGAAAACTTAGGTGTATTCACCGAAGGTCGTTATCTGTATTATTGGGAAAGACCAGCATATGATATTAAATTTGGTCTTAATTATCAATTCTTAAACTAGGAGATAACTATGTGTGACTGTTGTGGATGTGATTATAATTGTAATTGTGGAAAAAAATAAATGAATGGTGACATCAAAATCGGTAAGTTGTTGTGTGATGAGGATATCATCACTAAAAGACAACTCAACAAAGCCTTACAAGTTCAGGTAAAAGGAGACAAACGTACTATTGGTGAAATACTTGTAGACCAAGGTTTTTGCGATTTTGATGACATCACTAACGCATTATTAAACCACGATTCAGACACGGAGAAACACGAAGAAAAGTCAGAAAAGATACATGTTGAACCCACGCCAATAAAAGAAAAACCTAAAGAAAAATCAAAATCAAAGAAAAAAGAACCTATAGAAATAAGTGAAGATAAAGTATTAGATACTAAATTCACATTATCTGTACAAACAATGATAGCAGCTGGAACTGGTCTAGCTTCATTGATTGGTATGTGGTATACTCTACAAGGTGAAATTGAAGAAGCAAAAGAATTACCTAAAATAGATATAGAAAAAATTTTTACGGATGAATACCCATCCAAACCTGATGGTCATAATTGGCCACGGTCATATGAACAATATAAGAACCAAGTTGGAGGTCTACAAGAAGATATGGATGCTGTATATGACGCACTAGATGAGTATGAAGAACTCATCAAAGAATTACAAAAAGATATCAAAGACCTTGAACGAAGGAAAAGGGATAAATAGGAGTCTGTTATGAGAAACATATTAACATTATTACTATTTCTGTCTGTTACATTTTCACAAGTAAATGACAAGAACTTCAAATCAGAAATCAATGGCGGAATAGTAGTTGCTATCTTTTCATCTGAATGGCAAGAACAAGATGTCGATGAAAAGATACTGAAGGGTGTTAGTGGATATCAAGATTGTAAAATAATTAGAGTCAAGAGTGAAGATGCTCCGAAGGTTGTAAAAAAATTAAGATTTAGAAACTTTCCATCAATGGCATTATTCTATGATGGTTCTAAGAAAGAAACTTGGAAGGCTGATATGGATGGTGAACTTGATATCAGTAATAAAGATATAAAAGGTGCTATAGATGATATTTTATCAGAAGATGTATTTTAGGAGAACAAAATGAAAAAACTACTTTTACTTTCTTTTTTACTATTTTCACTCAGTTGTGAAGATTACAGAGAGGAGTCCTCAGAACCATCTATGCAGTTATGGGTAAATGGTGACTACATAAATCCGTACACTTATTATAAACAAATAAATACTTATGGTGAGAAAAAAGTAGGTGATGATGGCAAAATCAAAAAACTATTTGTTCTTCATTTACAAAGAGAAATAGGTAGAGTTTTACCAGAGTTAGAACACTACGCTGGTATATGGTATGATGAAGATGGTGAGGATAATAAAGCGTTAATCGATGCGGGTTTGTATCTGAACTATGGACCAACGGATACATTGGCTCACACAAGAGAACAAACGATGAACATGGAGATTATTGGTAGCTTAGACTATACAGAATTCGCACAATCAGAAATATATGTAAATGATGATAATAAAATTTCAGGAATGGCTAATGGTAAGTTTTTTAATCCATATAGAAATGAAATGCAAATTGGGTTACTAATTTTTGAGAATATAGAAATCGGAACAGATCCGGAAGCTACATTTTATCAAGGAGATTATTGATGAGTAAATTTAATGATTTTATGTTACAATGGGGTGTGGATAAGTTTTTACATTTTATGGCAGGTGCTGCTGGATTTGCTATAACAGAGTCGTGGATAGTGTTGAGTATACTAGCATTTGGTAAAGAAATATATGATAAATACAATTCATCAAGTGGTTGGAGTAATCCTGATGCCTTTGCTACTGTGTTGGGTGGTGTTGTAGCATTTGTTGGTATTATTTGTTGGGATTTTGTTACAAGTAAATTACCGTTTGTAATTTATTGATACACTTTGTAACAAGTGTAACATTTTGAAAACCTCATTTTTAAATGGGGTTTTTTATTTATACTCTAAATTCAATAATATCAACATTACAAAAAAAAATAAAAAAATTGGCAAAAACAAACACTTTGGTACAGTTATTGTACTATATAAGTAACAACAACATATAGGAGAGCTGAAATGTTCAAATCAATAAAAAAATACTTTAAAGGTCGTAGTGGTCAGTCACTCGCTGAATTTGCAGTAACAACTGCTATGATGGCCACACTTGCTACCACTGCTGCACCTAAATTTTCCGGTGTTGGAGAAGGTGCTAAGGAAAAGAAAACTCTTGCTGATATCGATAAGATAATGAAATCAGCTAACAATTTTTATAATGCTAAGGTAACATCAGAAGGTCGTGGTAGATTTCCTGGTCAGGTAAAGTACAACGAAAGTGTACCTGATAATAATGGTGGATATGCTAACGAAGATTTACTTCTCGCGAGTATCGATGTATTCGAAACTTTTGAAAGTGAAGAAGCATCCAAATGGGCTTCTGTGTTTGGAACAGCAAATTTAGAATCACCAGCACCACAAGGTTCTTCTGTGAATGTATCAGAAG
>TARA_R100000697_G_scaffold23552_1_pt1 | contig 16481 bp, 33 predicted proteins | sample TARA_R100000697 | Tara Oceans TARA_R100000697 (sample SAMEA2622788) | marine metagenome | biome: marine biome (ENVO:00000447); feature: surface water layer (ENVO:00002042); material: "saline water (ENVO:00002010), including plankton (ENVO:xxxxxxxx)" | depth 5 m
CAAGTGCTCCAACTCCAACTGACCTTTCTTGCTTTGCACTATAACGAGCACGATGAATAGTATCAGGAGAGTTGTCAATAAAATTCTGTAAAACATTATCTAACATTTCTAATATATCTGGTAAAAATTCTTTGTCTTTAGACCATTCGTCAAAGTATTCTAAGTTTACTGAAGATAAACAACATACAGCAGTTCTTTCTTTTGAAGTAGGTAAAATAATTTCAGAACATAAATTAGATTGATTTATTTTTAATCCTTTTTGTTTCAACCATGATGGCATTTCATTATTAGATTTATCAATAAAATGTAAATAAGGTTCTCCTGTTTGCATTCTCATTTCAAGAATACGTTGCCATATTTCTTTAGCAGATACTACATCACGTATCTCACTACTATGAGGATCAATTAAATCCCAACTATCATCAGCAAGAGGATTAACCATACAGTGTTCAAGAATAGTCATAAATTTATCTGATATATTAATACCATGATGCATATTAAGACAACGAAAGTTTTGATCTCCTGTTGGTTTTCTCATTTCTAAAAACATTAAAATATCAGGATGACTAATATCAAGATAAGCAGCATAGCTACCCCTACGAGTACGTCCTTGTCTATATGCCAAACTTGATGCATCATACATTTTAAGATGTGGCATAACTCCTGTAGACTTATCATCACTAGACCTAATACCAAAGCCAATGCCAACACCACCACCCAACATACTGAGCCAATTAGTTTCACTAAGATTATCAACTAAACCCTCAGAACTATCATTAATATAATTAAGATAACAAGAAATAGGAAGCCCACGTTTAGATCGTCCATACGATAAAATTGGTGTTGAATACGAGAGCCAATGTTTTGAAGAATATTCATACAATCTTTGAGCATGGCTTGAAGTAGTTCCAAAAGTTTTAGATACATAAGCAAATCTTTCTTGTGGTGATATTTCGTGATCCATCATATAAGCTTCTTTAAGACGAGTGATTCCTAGCTTATCAAAAAGATCATCTCTTTCTGGAGAAATTGTTATGCCTTCAGTTATCATTGTAATACATCTCTAATATTAGTTCTGCATAATGAATTACTTTTTCTATATCTTTTTTACCTTCTCCTTTTTTAGAATGTCTTGTAGCATATTTAATAATATTACCTTCAAGAAAACCTATTTTATTTTTTGCTATAAATTCTACAGGTTGAATCTTACAATCTTTATAATGATTACCTCCTATTTGCTTATCTAATGCTGAAAGAGTATTTTTATAATCAGGTATTAATTTATCTTGTAATTCCATTTGATTTACAATCCATTTATCTCTATCCATTAGTTCATAATCCTTATTATTGTATTTCTAATTTTATCTTTGTCTTTAGAATTTATAACATGAGAAACAAATTCTCTCACAGTTTTAGGTTCAAGTCCAGCATTATCACAAATAAACTCAAAGTTTTGACAAGTAACTCCTACTGAAGCAAAGAACCAAGCTCTTGCTTGATCTTTCTCTAAACTAAAATTATTTTTAGTAACATCTAATACAGCTTGAAATATAACAGATATAAATAAAGCTTGTTCAGAATCTGCTTTAAAATTATTTACTAATTGTTTAATATTATTCTTCATCATATTGTTGAACTGGCCTATAAAATTTACCACCTACATATTTATTATAAAATTTTGGTTCATCAGAGCCTTCTATTGTTGAAGCTAATACATTATATTTCATTTGATAATATAGTTCATAATACTTTAAACTTCTTTTATTTTTAAATTCTGCAATAATATTAAAAGTAAAATTTCTTTTACCTAGTTTTTTTATATCTTCGTTAAGTAATGCAGAAGAACCTGTATAAGATTTCCAATTACTTTCTTTTGTTTTTTTTCGTTTACTATAATGCCAATATTGTTTACATCCTATATATTTTTTTGTAGTTTGTAAGTTAGTTATTATATAAACAAAACCAAACATATTGTGTATGTCTGGTTTCTTTTTAAATTTCCAATGTGATCTTTTCATTAATTTAAATAAATTTCTTGTACATCTGGTAACTTAACTACTTGTGTTAAATATCTGTTTCCATTAGCATATTTAAATACTCTTAATCCTTTACCTCCATTAGCATCTGACCAACACTCTTCTTTAAATTTACAATATACACAACCTATTGCTAGTTTTTTATTACCACTTTTTCCATCATCTACGTCAGTATAACATTTAGAAGGTGGTGTTTTAGTTTTAACTATTGTTTTAAGTTCTTTAATTCTTCTAGGTGCATTTATCATTTCCATTTCATGTATAGGTGTTAAACAAATTTCACCAGTTGATTTATCTATTACTAAGAAAGCAGCTTGATTTAAATTATTAGCTTCAGCATAAGCTGATATTTGAGCTATATACCCAAAAGGGTCATCACTAACTAAAAGATTATTTTTAAATTTTTCAAAGCTTCTACCTGAAGCTGATTTACAATCAACTAATACACCATCTATTATTGCATCTATGTGTCCTAAAACTCCCTCAACTTTTACTTCTTTTTGTTGAGCTTCTACGTTGTGTCCTGCTATTTGTGCCAACACAAGTAGAAGCTCTTCCAAAATGTATCCGTATAAAAATTTTATTCTTAGTGAGGGTGGTAAATTTTCTTCTTTATTTTCTAAATTAGTTTCGTACCATAGTTGTCTGTTTGGTTTGCCTATAGCAGAGAGTCTTAGTCCATTTTTTTGTTTTGGTTTTTCATATAAAAAATCTTTAACATGTATTTTTAACATGTTACCAAAATTATCTATTAATTTATCAACTTCTTTTTCTTCTTTCTTTATAGGGTTATAACTAAATAATTCATAAATATCTTTTACTAGGGTAGTAATACTTTTCATTATAATATTATAAGAGAGTGCCTAACTCTATCTTGTGAAGGATAGTGAAGACACTCTCTTACACCTTAGTTATTATTCAAAAGGAACTTCATTATTAGTATTACTATCATACCCTTCAGGTACTACTTGAAAATCATCGTTATTATATTTAATTAAATTAATAACTTGAACACCTTGTAAGTATCCTTTTACACCACCACCATATTGAGTGTATGGTTTAGGATAATAGCTTGCATTTACTTTAGATCCATTACCTATAAGTTGATCAGCAGGAAATGGATTACGTTTGGCATCTTCTACCCTCATAGGTCTAGCAGTGCCTTCTTTAGTTCTAGCATATTGTTTTAAAGTTACAAAGTCACCTCGTTCATCGTTTTTGTTTTTAATAGTAAGTCCATCAGCTTCTGCAATACTTTTATTAATCTTATCAAGATTACCAATCTCAATAGACCATTCACCTTCAGGATTCCATTTGGTATTTGGGTTAATAACATGAGCCCAAAAAGCTTCACCTTGAATTACTGACATTATATTTTCTCCTTTGAAAATTTCACTGTTAGAAGTTTAGTATACACTTTTTACTTTTAAATGTCAATGTGTTTCTGCCCAATTATTTCCAACTTTATAATCACAGTCTAAATCACATTTAACATTTAATACATCCTTTGTATTGTAAATAGCTTGCTTTGCTAATTCACAGAACATAGGAATATCTTTGTTCACAACTTCAAATTGATATTCATCGTGAACAGATGCTACTAGTTTAGCATCTAAATTATATTTGTCAACTCTTTTTATTATTTCTATTAACCATTGTTTACATATTATAGCACCTGCACTTTGTAATAAAGTATTAAGTGCAGCATGAGCATGTCGTATGTGTAGATACCTACCATCTAACCCAATTATTTTTTGTTTTCTACTAGCTTCATTAAATACTTTTTCTCTTAATTGATTTAATTTTGGTAAGTTAGATAAAAATCTATCAATAACATTACTTGCTTCTTTAACATTTGAGTTTAATATTTTAGCTATTTTATTTGGACCTGCTCCATAAAGAAAAGCATATATAAATGTTTTAGCTTCATCCCTAGTTTTTAAACCTGCTGCTTGTTGATTGGCTGTATGAATATCACCACTTAGTACTTCTTCTGTAAAGTTAGCATCATTCATGTAGTGAGCTAAACATCTTAGTTCAAGACCACTAGCATCTACACCTACAAGTTTGTGTGTTTTAATATTATCTACAGTCCAAAGTCTACGACACTCTTTACCATAAGGTGAATACACTGCTGGTACTTGTGCCATATTAGGAGAAGAGTGAGCCATTCTACCTGTGACTGTTTGCAATGTCATAACTTTACCATGTACTCTATTAGTATCTTTACATTCTTTAATCCAAGATTTTAATAGACCTGTTCGTTTTTGTAGTAAAAAATATCTACTAAACATTTTAGCTTCTGGCATATCAATAGTAGATAAAACTTTTTCATTGATAATAATATTTTCTTTTTCTGTGAACTCAGTTGGTTTCCATCCTTTCTCTTGTAGTCTTTCAGATATTTGTTTTCTACTAGCTATGTTAAAAGGTATCTCTTTTGTTTTTGTTTTTAATTGTATTTGTTTAGGTGGAAATAGTTCTTGTGCTTTATTTTCTAATTGTGTTTGTTCATCTTCTAGTTGAGCTAGTAATATAGAAGCATCTTTAATATTAAAAGCATATCCATTGTCTTGTTGTTTGTCTATTATACACCTTACTTTTTTTTCTAATTCATAAGATTTTTTAGAAAAAGTTTTACCTTCTATTTCTAAATATTCAGATACTTTTTTTGTAAGTCTTGTATCTTGTTTACAATACTCTAACATTTCTAAAGTAAATGCATCAAAGTTATCATAATCAAATTTACGATAGTTTAATTTTTTACCCCATGCTTTTAAAGAATGACCTCCTTCTCTTATAGGATTAAATAATTGGGACTCAATTAAAGTATCTCTAATTTGAGACATTTGTATATTAGTTCCTATTAGTTTATTAAGAACTGGTGCATCAAAACTAATTCCATTATGCATTATAAATTGATCTATATTTTTAGACCAATCTTTAAACTTAAAACAATCATCTCCTGTCCAATAGTGTTCTTTATTATCTTCTGTTATAGCTACAATGCAATGAGTTTTTGTTGCATCAAATCCATCTGTTTCAATATCAACTACTGCTGTTTTCATAGTTTAAGTTCTCTATTAGGGTTGCATCTTTAACTAATATATGAAAAAATAATTCTCCTTTTGTTATGTTTCTTCCAAATGCAGGTTTAACTTCACAATTTTCTAACACACTTCCATCAATATGCCAAGCTTTTTTACAATCATTTCTTAATATATAAAAAGATAATAAACTATTAGGATATTTTTGTTTCCATATTCTAAGTAATCTATTTTTTCTATGAGGCAATCTTATTTCTTTCCATGAATCCGGCCATTCATTTTTCCATCCATGTTTTATTTCTACTTCATGTAATGAATGAATTTTATCAGAAGCATAACACATAAGATCAAAACTATAATTTTCCTCTGAGTCTATTTTTGTATAGTTCATAGGTTTTAAATAATTAATAATAGTTTGTTTAGCTTTGTGATCTGCTCTATCATAAGCATCCTGTTTAAACTTATGTTTAAATGGTTTTTTATTCATCTCTATCTCCATATGGATTAGCTACTTCAGACATTCTACCAGTATCTTTATCATAATATAAATAACATCCTACTCCTAAGTCACCTGCATACCTATTCTTTATTACTCTTATAGTAGTTGTATTAGCAATGTCTTCATCATCGGCTTGTTGATTACGTTCTAATCCTATTACCATATCAGATAAATGCCCTATACCACCTGAACCTCTAAGTTGAGATAAAGAAATTTCTCTACCATTTTCATGTCCACGATCACCAATAGGTCTACGTAAATGACTTACTAATATTAAACCTATTCCTGTTTCTTGTACAAGTGATCTAAGTTTAGTCATTAACATATCAATAAGTTTACGTTCATTACCATTATCTTCTTGGCCTGATACTAAAATAGATAAGTGATCTAAAAATATCCATTTACAATCAAGAGCTTTAGCCATGTATCGAATACGATCTAATATTTCATCATTATGTATAGAACCAAAATGATCAAAAGCAAAAAATCTATTACTATTAATAGTTTTATTTTGATATTCTTTTAGTTGATCAATAGTAAATTGTTCTCTAATTTCTTTTATATATAATCTAGCATTAGCTTCAACAGACATAATGTTTAAAGCAGTATTACGAGTGCTCTCTTCTAATGCTAAGATACCTATATTATCTTTTGTAGTAGTCATAATGTGATGCATAAGTTCACGGATAATACTACTTTTACCCATACCAGAACCAGATGTAAATACAGTTAGCTCTCCTGTTCTTAATCCATAAGTTTTTTCATTAAGATTATTCCAAGGATATAAACAAGTATCACATTCACTTTCATCATATAAACTATCACCAAGATCTGCTAAATTTATTATACCTGCTGGTGTATATGGTTTAGCATTCCACCATCTTTTCATAAACTCTTCACGTTTACCTGCTTGTAAATATTCACTAGCATCTTTTAAATTAAGAGATACTATTTTACATTTATTAGGTTCAAATAAAGTAGCAACTTCTTTAGAGGCTTCTTGTCCTTGTTTATCATTATCAAAACATATAACAATATTTTTAAAAGAGTTTAAAAATTTTAAAGATTCTTTACAATTTTTAAGTGCTGAATGAGCACCATTTTTAATTGATACTGAAGGATATTTTCTACCTCCCATTTCATATACTGACATAGCATCAATCTCACCTTCACAAATAGTAATGAAAGGAGCACCTCCAGAAAATAAATGTTCACCAAATAGACCTGCTTGTTTTAAATCTCCTGATGACCAAAACTTTTTATTTTCTATTAGTTTATTTTTTTCTCCTATCAATGTACCATCTGGTGTATGATATGGATATTGATGTTGTACAATTTTATTATTTTCTACAATACATTTTACATTATAAAATTTTGTAGTTTCTAATGATATATTTCTATCTTTTATAGCAATAGAAGATAATTTATTATTCTTGTATTTATCACCTATAACAATATCTTTATTTAATTTTTTTTCTGTGTAATTTTTATTATTTTGTGAATAGTTTTCAAACTTAGTTTTACAAGCAAAACAATACGAGTAACCTTCACTATGTTCTACACATGCATCACTAGATCCACAACTTTTAGAAGGACATGCTCCTCTTTTTCCCCAACCTTGTGCTGGCATTTTTTGTTCCCTTTACTATAGAATAATAATGTTTAACATCTACTCCTAACATATTACACAAATTTTTTCTATTGTCTATAAAAAGTTGTGCTTTATACTTTGTAGTAAATGTACTAATTTTTTTATTACATTTTGTAATTACTAACCACATAATTAATCTTGATATTTCTCCTTCCATAAATTACTAACAAATAGTTCTTTATCTTCCATGATTTCATCTACCTCCTCTTTAGCTAATTTTTTTGCTTCTTCTGGTGTATAACCTTCACTTTGATATTCTCTTTTTATAGATCTAAATAAATTTTTACGATCTTTCTCCCATAAATTTTTATTCATCTTCATTTGTATCCTTTAGGTATTTTTTTATACTTTCATTACTATCAGGGTTATATCCTTCTGCAATTAAAGTGTACCAAAAATCTTCTGAAAAACCTTTTGCTTTTCTTCTACTTTCTTGTTTATCTTTCCAGTGTTGGTAAAAATTAATTACTTTTCCTGTCATCTTCAACCCAAAGATTTCTTTTAATACCTAATTCTTTTTCTAATTTAGAATTATAATCAGTAAGTTTTTTTATATGATCTTGTAGTTGTTTAATTATTTTATTAGTGGAGTCTTGAGACATTTATATCACCTTGAGATGAATATTGTACATTATTATCTAAACTAATATTAATTCCTACAGCATCCATAAATTTAATAGCTTCTCTTTCTTCTTCAAATATTAATATTTCATCTTTTTCATCAGTTAATATATCAAAATCATCAAAGTCTTCTATATTTCTATTATTAATATTTTGAGTTATGATAAACATTTTAACCTCCATGTTAAAAATATATTATAGCACAACCAAGCTAGTTTCACAAGCCTTGTTCTCTTGGCACTCTTACAAGAGAACAGAGGCTACATAAGAGCCAACACCAACCTTTCTTTTTCAGTTAAGTACTTATCATTATTATCATTTTTTTGTTTAAGATACTTAAACATTTTTAATTCTTCTTTATTAATATATTTATTCTTTTTAATTTTTTTATTAAGTTTATCTTTAAAAGTAGTAATATGCATTATCATTTTTTCCTTATAATATTTATTATAGTCCAAGGTTTATGTGTACCAGAGTTTTCTATTTGTTGTAATGATTCTTTAATAGATTTATAATTATCTAATTTTATGGTGTGTGTTTTACCATTATCAAAAGTTACCTCAAATATTTTCATGTCGAGCAATCCAATTAAATAAAAACATTATTCAACCTTTTCGTATGCAGACCAGAACATATCTAATTGAGACTCTATCCAAGCATTTAAACTATTATAATCTATTGGCTCTAATGAATAACCAAAAAGAGGATAATCTACATAATACTGAAGAGCCTTCAAAACTATTGGGTCAGAGTCCTTATCTCTAAGATAATTATCTATTTGTTTTCTGTTTTTAAATGTAGGAATCTTCGTCATCCTTTAACTCCTGTACTTCTATAGTATGACTCTCTGATTCAATAATTTTTTCTGTATTTTCAATTACTAAAAATTTTTCATACTGTTTTTTTATATTATTAATTTTCTTTTGTGCTTCTTCTTCATTTTCTGCAGTGACATACATTCTATGTTCTATATTATATCTAACATATACTTTATATTTAACCATTTTTTGACTCCTTTGGGATAAAAGCTACATAAAATTTTTGAAGTGTGTCTGCTTCTTCTTTTGTTATTTCTTGAATAGAGTAAACTATGATTTCTCTATAGTCACATTCAAAATCTTCTTCATAACCCTCCTTAATTATTTCACTATCATTCATATTTGTAATATCTTTTTTAAATATAGCATAATCATTATAAGAGTAGTCACCATCACGAATTTCAAATTCTACTAAAGTAAATTTCTGTTTCATTTTACTCCTCCTTAATATCGTATTCATCTATACATTCAAATGAATTTATGTACTCTCCATCATATGTTTTTTCATAGTAAGACCAAGGATCACTTGTTTTTTCAAGTATTTTTTCTGCTTCTTCTAATGTAGCAGCTTCAACTTTATAAGTTTCAGTACATAAATAACTTTTTCCAAATTCAAATACTTTCATTTCATAGTCTCTCGTATATGTTCATTCATTATGGTACAATTTCTTCTGTATATACTAAAGCTTCGGGATCATTTAAACCTTCATGTACAAGTTTAGGATTAGTTATTAAAGTTGGATTTTCTACAAGTTCATTATCTTTTAAATAAAAAGAAAGAGTTCCCCCTTCTGAACTATCTATAAAGCTTCTAGGTAAACTTATTTCTACATATTTTATCATATTATTTCTCCTAACTAGCAACAATGTTTACTGCTTCTGGAAAATCATCCAGTACATCTAGAGGATCTTCGTATTCTTCCTCCACTGCTCTCCATCCACTATCACATTCATCACAGTCTACTATTGGAACAGATGGATCATTGCCATTACCTAGTGCTACTTCACCTTGTCCATCACAAGTCTCACAAGGTATTTTAAAACTACATATTGGCATGCCTAACCTCTTTCTTCTTCTTCCTGTTCTAAAAGTATTTCTGCTTGTATGTCAGCTTCATGTGTAGGCATACCACCTCTAACTAAATCAGCCCATATTTCATAGTATCTATCTTCTCTTGATGCTTCTACTTGCCAATGTCTACTCATAATTATACTCCTATACTTGGTGAGAAAAATTAATTTAATCCATAAGTACTACACAATCTCCATCTGTTATTTCTCTAATACATACTTCACCCTGTTCATTTTCATATTCTTCTGTAAGATATGCAACTACACTGAATGTGGTTTCATCGTAATCTTCATAATATTCCCAAGATATATTAACAGAATATGTAGCATCATCTACTTTATCGTACACATCTATCCACATATCTCCATCTAAAGCAGGTTCACTATTTTGACCATTATCTATTGAATACATAACAAGTCTGTGTAATTCTTTAATTACAGATTTAAGTATTTTATTTTCTAGATCATCACGTAGTTTCATTTTAAAGTCTCTTTAATATATCAAACACTAAACACATCTTCATCTTCTTTAACCCATACATCACTAGTAGTTTCTATCCAAACTCTAGCTCCACAACTCATACCCGGTTTACCGTTACCACTATACTTTATAGTACAAGGTCCATCAATATAAACTTCATGTCCATAGTGATTTTCTTTACCAGATTTAGTAGTAATAACAGGTTCATTTATATTATGTTTTAAATTAGATTTAATTACATGTTGATTAACATGAATACGTTTTATCTTAGGCTTTGACATTTATTCCTCCATAGAAAGCAAAGAAAAGAAAGGGAAGTATACTCCCCTCATTATTTGGGGAGTATACTGACAAACGGTATAGCTATCAACCTCCTATACGTTGATAAAATATATGCTTACCTAACTGTAATAGTCTTTTAAATTTTTTATCTTTAGACCATGTAGGAGATACATAGTTAGCATGATAATGAGTTGCCTCTATCATATTGTATACAAATACTTGAGATAAAGCTAACTGAGCTACATTTCTAGCAGTTAAATATGCTTTAGTATCTTTAAATTTTTCAGCTTTACCATCACACCAATAAGAAAACATACATTTATTTCTTACTGGATTACCTTTATAATAATATCCTTGATGAACTACATCACATATTTTATTAGGAAACTTTTTACTCTTAACTCTATTTAATATTACATTAGCTACAGCTAATTGACCTGTAAAATTTTCTGATCTAGCTTCAAAGTATATAGCTTCTACTAAACAACTTAATTGTTTTTCATTAGTATTACCTATTTGTATTGAAGCCATTAAAACTAAAATAGTTAATGTAAATAATATAAATATTTTTTTCATAAGATACTCCATAAAAAAGGCTAGTAACTCCTACATAGTAATGATGACATTTACGAGAGATCTATGTAAGAGCTACTAGCAGTTGGTACCATTAGAGGGAGGTATAATGGTACAGGGAGATTAATGAACTAGATTAGATTCTAGCATTTTCCAATCTTCAGAGTCAAGCATTTTCATTACACTTGTTTCACGATTAGATTTTGTAATAGCTTTTGAAGCTTTTCTATCAAGTGAAGCTAATGATGTTTGTGCATTAGCCCAAGTGTAACCATTTGTAGACCATGCTGTAGCTGCTTGGTAAGTTGTCCATAAAGTACCTTCATCTCTATGTTTAATATGTTCATAGCTACCTTTACCTATAAGATGTTTATTCTCATTATCAAATATCTTCATAAGATTAGACATGACTACTTTGTTACCTACGTTTTTCTTTTCTACATTATCATATCTACGAGCAATAGTATTCTTAAATAAGTTTAATGCTTGCTCTCTTTGTACTGGTATTTGATACCAACTTTTCATCTTATCTAAACTATCAGTTGATATATAGTTTGCTGCATTTTTAATTTTATTTGTAAATGCATCAATGTTAAAGTTCTTTGTACTCCTACCATATACATGAGCTAATTTGTTACCATCAATTAATGTATTATAACAGTAATGTCTAAAGTAACCCATCATACCACTGTTAGCCCAAGTTCTATCAAATGAAGATCTAAATAAAAACTGTGGAGTTATCTTATCATTTTTATCATCTATTGTAGTAGCATGGCTAGGAAACTTAGCTTGTAGTTCCATCTTAGCTCCATCATCATATAGTATAGTACGATACTCAGCATCATCTAATTCTAAGTTAGATTTTTTAAGTGAGAATTCTACTTCATCTATTAGATCATTGTATTGTATTACATTGTAACTATCTTTTACAATGCTAAGTATTTGACCTGTATCTTTTCTTCTTAGTCCTACACCTACATTTCTAGATATGTTAGATGTTATACCATCATAGATATTATGTAAATTTACTTTCTCTACTTTAAAGTTAAGATTATCTCTATCAAACATTACTTCCTCCTAGTGTTAGTATCTGTTATAGATGTAAAAAATTCTAAAACCATTTGATTTATATCAGTATCATTTTTATCTTTTTCTTTTTGTTTCTCCTTTTCTAGTTGTATTAGTTTTTCATGTTCCCAATAATCTTCAGTCATATTGTCCTCGTCATTAGTATAAATTTATAACCATGTTCTTTTAGTATGTCAATCTTTTCTTGGTTTAAAGTTTTTGTTTTTGTTAATTGACATATCATTTTACCTAGCTCACAGTTAGGATAAAAGTCTTCTCTACCCCATGAAGTTTTAACTTCTTTTATAACAATAGTTTTATTTATAGGATGATTATTATTATTATCTTTAATTTCATTGTCATATTTTTTGTGTATTGGATTAACTACATCTTCATATTTTTTAGTAATATGATTATAGTATTGTCTTGGATAGCTCATTTGTTTTCCTCCATTAGTTCATACCATCCATTAATATCTTGAAGAGATATATTTTTAATATCTTTTTCTTTACTAACAGTTAGTACATGTTCAATAAGAAATTGTGGTAGTTCTTCATAGTTATTAAACATCTTAACACCTTCTGATGTTGACAGAGAGAAGAGAGTATTCTCCTCTCATATAGGGAGGAGAATACTGACAATGCCTATGAGTGGCACAACCCATCTGCTTCTATACATAAATACATATTACACCATTTAACTGCTATAGCTCCATCATAAGCAATGTTTGGTAATATAGGTTCAGCAGAGTTTATAAAATCTTCTAGTGTCATACCTTGGTCATCTATTAACCACTTATCTACTAGTTTTGCATGTTGTTCTGCTGTTATTTGATCACCAATTACTTTTAGTTTATTACTCATAGTATCCTCCATTAAAAAACTCATTAGTAATGAGTGTAGTGATTAGTTTAATATAATATATCCCAATATTCCTATAAAGGTCAAGCCTACTATTAAAGCTATGAATATAATTAATAACATTAGTGATATTGGCATACTCTTTCCTCCAGATATTAACATAAAAAAAGGGATACCTTCTATTGAAGGCATCCCTTTTGTAGTGTTAGAACGAGATAAGATTGTCATCAAGTTCAACCATATCAGGTGTAAGCTCCAACACATCATCATCAATACGATTGCCAGATACCATATTTTGAACTATATCTTTAGGTGTCTTACCTTTAAAGGTACCTACAATTTGATCAAATGGTAAAGGTAATTTCTTCATCTTACCAGCAAGGTAGGCATCCCTTTGAGAGAGAAAACTAATTTGACCAGTTGATGGTACAATCTTAATACGTGGCAAACCATCTTTGATTGCTTTGTCAAGCAATGCTTGATTCTTTGCAACTCTACCATCAGGTGTTAAAGCAGTACCAAATTTGATACCATCTTTAGTCAAGACAGCAATAACGAAAGGTGTAACAACTGTGTTTGTATTTTGCATTGTATTCTCCATATGTTATAAGTGATAATATATTATGTTGAGAGGGGACAACCCCCCTCACTTCATGGGGGGTTTCCCTAAATGTACCAAGGTGCCAGCTTGAAACTAATTTTACAACCAGCACCTACTTACCCCTGTTAATCCAAACAAGGTATACGTAACATATAAAGCACCAGATAGAAGCACCAAATGCTATATAAGCAGCTAACAGGTTATCTGAAATATCAGATAACCATAAACTCAGAAATATGAATAGTACAAAAGGTGCTAACATTATGTCTGAATTTAAAGTTTTATCGTCATTTTTTGTTTTACTTGTGTGTATTACTGTTCTTGATTTCATCTTTACATCTCCTATATTGATGATTAAGTTGAGAGAACATATTCCTCTCACCTAGTGAGGGATATGTTCTCAAGTCTTTGAAAGTAAATAAGATTGTACCTAAAGGCACAATTTATTTACTGTTGTAAAAATACCACAAGTTCCAATATTTACGTCTTAAGGACGATAATATATGGAACTTGTGGCCTTTTTACAACTTTTTGTAGTCATCGGAAAAAATTGTGACTCCTAATTTTGTTAATACAAAATTATGACACAATTTTTGTAGCATGGCTGCAAAAATCTTGGTGTACTGTATATATATAAAAAAGGGTGCTGCCATATATTTTCAAAAATACTAGGGTATATCGTCTTTGGCCGGGATAATCACATTATACTTATAATTAAATATAATTATACTAAAGTATATTATATAAATTTTGTTATTATATTTTTTTATACATGGATACTTGTATTTATAATGTTTATAGTGTATAATGTCACTATGACTAATTTAGTAGAAACTACACTAAACTCTATAGAGCCTTTTATAAATCTAAAAGACTTGTTAGAACAGAAAGTAAACCAACAATCTAATACTGATTTTCTTACTTTTGTTCGTATGTTAGCTCCCATGTTAGTATCTGATTGGAAGATGGGAAGACATATAGAAGTTATATCAAATAAACTTCAAGATTTAGAAAATGGTAAATTAAAAAGATTAATGGTATTCTTACCACCACGATCTTCTAAGTCTGTTATTTGTTCTAAGTTGTTTCCTGCATGGTACATAGGTAGGAATCCTAAACATGAAATACTAACAGTATCTCATAGTGATCAGTTATCTAGTGACTTTGGTAGATCTGTTAGAGATGTTGTTAATACAGAAGAGTTTCAAAAAATATTTAAAGGTGTATCTTTAAGAAGTGATGTTAGAGCAGCAGGTAAATGGAAGACAAATCAAAACGGTACTTATTATGCTGCTGGTGTAAGATCACAAATTGCAGGTAGAGGTGCTCACATAGCTATCTTAGATGATGTTATGTCAGAAGAAGATTCTATTAGTGCAGCAGGAAGAAAGTATATTAAAGAATGGTATCCTGCTGGCCTTAGAACACGTATTATGCCTAATGGAGCAATAGTAATAATTAACACTAGGTATCACTATGATGATCTTTGTGGTTGGCTTTTAAAACAACAAGAGAATATGTCTGAGTATGATACTATTCCTTGGGAAGTAATTAAAATTCCTGCATGGGTAGATGAACCTTCTTCAGAGCTATTAGGACTTCCTGTAGGATCTAGTTATTTTCCTGAATGGAAATCAGATAAAGTTTTAAGAACTGATGAAAATGAAATAAAAGCCTCCAATGGTTCTAGATATTGGAATGCCTTATATATGCAAGACCCTACTCCTGAAGAGGGTGGTTTAATAAAAAAGAGGTGGATTAAACATTGGGACTATGAAGAACCCCCAACTTGTGATTTTATAATACAAACTTATGATACAGCTTTTTCTACAAGAACCACTGCTGACTTTAGTGTTATACAAACATGGGGAATATTTTGTATGTATAATCAAGATAGAGGAGGAGAAGAAGATTTTGTTTCTCATTTAATATTATTAGGAAACGTAAAAGGTAGGTATGAATATCCTGAACTTAGAAAGATAGCACAAAAACTATATAATGAAAATAGACCTGATGTAGTTATGATTGAAAAGAAAGCTAGTGGACAATCATTAATACAAGATATGAGAAGATCAGGTTTACCTGTTATGGAATATACACCAGATAGAGATAAAGTGTCTAGAGTACATGCAGCATCTCCTATGATAGAATCAGGCAGAGTATGGATACCTAGTCAAAAGAAATGGGCTGATGATCTTATGGAAGAATTAATACGATTCCCTAATGCTGCACATGATGACCAAGTAGATGCTATGACTATGGCAATACATTATTTAAGGGAGTCTTGGCATTTATCACATCCTGACGATCCTGAATGGGAAGATGAACCTAAAAATGAAAAGAAAACTTATTGGACATTCTAATTTGTATATTTGGAATTATCATGTTATAATAATAAAATAAAGTTATAAAAGGGGAATATAAAGTAATGTTTGATTTTTTAAAAGATTTATTTCCATCTTCAGAATCTTCTATACGAGAGGGTTTTGATGATGAACCTGAAGTTTCTTCTGTTCAAAAACAACTAGCAAGTGGTTCTAAATTTCCAAATGAACGACCTAATGCACTGCCATCATATAATGAAAAGGCACTAGCTGAAGATATACCAGCATTAGAGGATGCTTATAGAGCAGGAAGAATAGGATATGACGAGCTTCAAAAATCAGGATACTTTGATATTCAGGATAAACTAGATAAACAAAGTAATTTAAAAAGAGAACAAGATTTAAATAAAGTATTAAAAGATAATAAACTTGACATAAGTGTTAAAATAGGAGATGAAGGACAATTTGAATATAAAACAGGACCAGACTCTTCTATATCAGATCTTTTAAAAGTAGTAGGCAATGTTGGTAAACAAGATTTTAAAAAAG
>TARA_R100000697_G_scaffold19530_1_pt1 | contig 16313 bp, 14 predicted proteins | sample TARA_R100000697 | Tara Oceans TARA_R100000697 (sample SAMEA2622788) | marine metagenome | biome: marine biome (ENVO:00000447); feature: surface water layer (ENVO:00002042); material: "saline water (ENVO:00002010), including plankton (ENVO:xxxxxxxx)" | depth 5 m
ACACTATAACATTCATTAATAGCCGTACCAGAAGTTGCGTATGGTCCTGTAGCGTTAGCTGTTGGTGGTATACCATCAGTAGTACATACAACATTATTAAATAGTGTTTGACATTGACATTGTATTAAATTAACCCAAAATGGAAAAGTGTTTGTGAGTCCAGTGGGGTTATAAAAACCTGTTACTTGTTGAGTTACTTGGGTCCATGACATTTGATTTGTAACACCTATTCCTTGAGATTGTGTTGCGATTACAAAATCATCCCATACAAACCAAGGACCACCAGGTATTAAATTTGATTCGATAGATGTAGCTCCCACAATAGGTAAACCATCATTACCAATACAAGCATTACTAATAACTGGTCCTGTAGCGTCTTGGAAACTTATTGTACTTATATTGATTGAGTTGTAATTAGAAGCTATATAATTACCTATATATAAAGGTGAAGTCACGTCTATGGTATCTACCGCTTGTTGTAGACCTCCTACATTTGGATTAATAAGATTGTATTGTACTGTTCTATTATCACAAGTATCTATTACTGTTTCCGGTACACACCACCAATTAGTCTGACAATTAGCAGTACAAGATGATAATGTAGTATAGGTTCCACCTGTGTTAGGCCAACTTACACAAGTACCTGTACTAGCTGACAAACCAGTTCCATTAGTTTCACAAGCTCCCGAACAATTGTAAGAAATACAACTACCAGTACATGCACTATAATTAGATTGTGGTCCAAATATTAAACTACTACTACTGTAAAAAGTACCACCAGTACCTATTTGTGATAAACATCCATCCCACGTAGATTGTGGACCATAACTCGCATCCCAAGTTTCACAATTATAAGAAGTACAAGCCGTACTACATAAAGATAAATCCATAAATGTACCACCAGTACCATAATTAGGTAAATTAAAAGTTGTACACCCAGTAGTTGTACATATATAAGATTGACAAGCTGCTGTACATTGTGCTAATGTATCAAATTGCCAATCTGTATTAGTAGTTCCAGTAACTAAAATACAACCAGTATCACTACATTTGTAACCAGAACATGTAACTAATTGACCATTCCAGTAAGTAAATCCACTATTACAGTCTGTTACTGATGAAAATGGGAAATCTACGGTAGGTAATGTTGCGGCTGAAAAACATCCTGAATTTGTATTTGCTGTAGTTCCTTGTTGTATCGCGATATTTAGATAATTTGAGAAACCACCTGGATTCCAAGGGGTCAGACTAACATCTACATCCCAATTATATTCTTTTAAATTACCGTATGTTGGCCAATATGGGTTAGAAACATTTAATAAATTATTAAAATTACCAGCTGCAGTATAATTAGGGTCACCTGGTTGTAGAGGAAGGTCATTATTAGGTGCTGTACCAGGTAACCATAACCCATCATTATTACCTGTATTACCACTATATATAGCTGCGTATGCATGTATAGCTAAATCTTTTACGTTCCCAGGCATAACACCTATATTTGGGTTATCACTTGTTGGATAAAGGATAAATTGACTTTCTTTTACAGTTAAAGCATTCCATCTATTTACAAATGAATTATAATCTGATATCCAACCAGGTTTTGGAGCGGTTCCCCAATTTTGAGCACTGAATATATCGGTGTACACATTATGAGATTCATCACAAAACATTATAACAATTGCATTATCACTAGTTGTGGCAGTAGGTGCTGGTCCAGGGTTGTTACCGTAAGAATATGTAACCCCATTTGTTCCTATAAAAGTTTGACCATAAGAGGCACCAACTGGAGCAGAATAGGTACTATTATCACGTATTAATGCCTCTCCATTAGATTGAGTTTGTATACCTTGTTCTATTGCCCATTCCATATATGTTTGAGGCCACCCGTGATTAGATACGTTACTTCCTGAAAAAGCGTCCCATGGTGAGGTAGCCCATTGTAAATATCTTTCCCCCATAAGAAAACTGTGATATGTGAAACCGGTATACCCAGGAATAGTTTGTGTCCAAGCACTTATCGCTGTTATAGCCTGTATAGCATCAACATTCATTGATGTTGTATCGTAAAATACATAGATATCTGGTTGTCTACTACTACTTAGTAAAGCAACTTCAGCACAACCCCATGATGCACAATTTGCAATACATTCGGTACTACTGGTGTATAAATTAGGTGTAATAGATGTACCAGTACCATAATAAGTATTGGTGTTACCTATACCTGGTGTTGGTGTGGTTCCCGGTGGTGGTGTATTAAACGTTACACAACCATCGTAGGTACATGCTGTTGTTTGACATGATGCTGTACATGCTGATAAATCAGTATAAGTGTATCCGGTTCCTTCGTACCCCCAACAACCATAAGATAAACATTCATAAGAAACACAAGTTGCTGTACATGCTGTTAATTCTGTAAAAGTACCACCTGTACCTATTTGTTCTTGACATCCAGCTCCATAGAATCCATTAGTACAGTTATATGATTTACAAGTGATATCACAATCTAGTAAAGTTGTAAAAGTACCTCCAGTACCTCCACCTCCACCAACATTATAAGTTTCACACCCTAGTGTTGAACAACTATATGAAGTACAAACTTCCTGACATTGGGTTAATGACGTATAAGGTGTTACGGTATTATTTGTGGATAAAGTACATCCGTTATCCCCACATTGGTAGTAAGTAAATCCACTAAAACAATTAGTTTCACACTCCGCTGATGTACTATAAGTACCCGTTTGTCCAGTACCAAGTATTTCTACACAACCACCACTAAAACCTAATAAATAATTTAAACTACAGTCTGTGGTTGCCACACAACTATCAGAACATGCATCATAGACACTTGGTGCTGAACAGTGATTAACTTGTGTATTTAAATACCCTGCAGTACTACTACAACTACATACAAAGTTAAATATACTGTGAATGTAGACTGGGGCTTCATAAACACCTGCATTACCACTATTATTTATGTCATCTGCTAAAGTTAAGTTTGAACCAGCTGGCGTTGGATTACTTGGTGTCCAATACGCTTGTACTGCATGAAGTACAGTCCAATAATCAGCATCATAATCTATTACAGGTGCTATTCCAGTATTTGGGTCAACTATATTACTAACCGTTAGTCCTTGTGCATTTAAAAAGTCTATAACTTCTCTCCAATTAGTAGCAGTCCACCCAAAAGCATTTGTGTTACCCCATTGATAGTCTACAGGTCTACCTAAGAATGAATAATTGTTTTGAGCAAAACCACCTATGTGTATCGCTTCTCGTCCCGGATAATTTGTTTTTTTAAATAATCTTACTGGACCATAAACACCTGTAAGTTGATTACTTCCTTCTTGTTGGCATGTAGTAAGTAAACCGTGAATGTTTGAGTTGTATGGAACTGGTAGACTTTGTGCATTGATTGGTAGTTGTTGTTCGTCTTCACTTACACCTAAAAAACCTAATGGACTTAGTAAGTTTCGTGGTGTTACAGCACCAGTATCTGGGTCTGTATAATTACTATTACTTGCAAACCAAGGTAATGTACCATGTGAATATGACGGTTTTGTAAAAAGTCTGAGAGTGTTACTAATATCACCCCAACCTGGTACATGCCCTGCTGGTAATCCTTGAGAGAATACCATATTAAAGTCAGGTAATGAATTTGCTAAACCAGAGTTACCCCACCAAGGGTCTGGGAATGTTGATTCTAATGTACTACCTAAAATGTACGGTACTACAGGTTTGTCAAGGAAACAATTTGAAGAGGCTTGTACTAACATCATGTCTTTAGTACTAAAAATTGTATTAGCTGAATATGTTTGGTGTGTGAGTGCTACAAATTCAGCGTTTGTATCATAAGTTCCAGGGCTAAATGGTCCAACAATATCAAAAGCAAAAGCTTTGTTTATTGGTACACCTGCTGTACTAGCACCTTCTATTGTTATACTACGTAATCCTGGTGTTAAATCTATTTTAAATACATGCCATTGAGTGTAAGTCGTAGTTGCTGGTTGAGTTTCTGGGTCATTACCAGATAATACACTTCCAGGGTCAAATCCATTAACACCAGTTGTTGTATCAACCTCTATAACATTATCAACCGTTATTCTTATGTGTGGAGTACCACCTACACCTACAAGATAACTTTGAATAGTTTGACCGGTGATATCAAGACATTTTGAGGTACCGTACCAATTTTGTGTTAGTGGTGTCCAATCATTAAACGTATTATTCCAAACACCATAAGTGTTTAACGGAGAGTTTAAAAGATAACTACCTAAATTACCCCAAAAACCAGACGCGTCAGTTGCTGTACCTACACTAGGTCCATTTTTAGTAGCAATTAAACTCCAAGAACCACCTTGTTTTGTATAAAATTGTGTATCTTGACTATTAAATTGTGAACTAGAATTACTTGTATTTAATGAAAGAGGTGTATTAATTGTAGCTGCACTTAAAGATTCACAATTTTCTGTAACATTATTATATGTGAAACCTTCTGGACATGCACATATGGTTGAACAAGAGTAAGAAATACAACTAGATGTACAAGCTGATTCTGATGCAAAAGTACCCGAGTTACCTAAAACAGAAACACACCCATCTATTGTACAATTATATGTATATGCAGAACTAGTTACACAATCTACTGGTTGTGAAGCACCTCTCCAACCCCACCCATATAAAGGACCAGTATTTATTGATTGTAAAAATCCTTGATTATCATAAGTTGTGATTTGGGTATTTAATGAGTTAGAAAAAGAAAGTGTAACAAAATCTATATCATATCTTTTTCTAGCTGCTACCGTATAAAATTGTCCAGTACCTGTATTTTTAAACAATGCTACTGCACCTGCAGGTGCATTTGCTATAGTTAAGTAATCATTAAAATTTTGTACAGTTATATTATTTAAATCTGTTGGGTATTTAAATCTAACAAATCTCTTAAATGCTGTGGTGTTAAGTTGTACAGATGCTATTATTGTTGGGTCACCATTATTTACTGGGTCATTAGGTATGAATATAATGTCACCCATAGTTTTATCCGACTCAGGAGTCATTTTTACTATTAGTTTTACTACAACAGTGTGAACTACTAAACCATGGTCTTCACTACAGTTATAAAGACCATCAGTATATGTAAATGAATCACCAAATTGTCCCCCATAAACATGATTAGTTAAGTTAGGGTTAGTTGGGAGTTGTACGTTATTTGCTGCAAAAACTGTTTCACCAGTCCAAAGATTATCTAACTCCGCTACGTATATATGTCCTTGTTTATCACTAAAAACAAGTGTTCTATCATCTACAACACCTAAATCATTACCTAAACCTTCTAACTCGGAAATACCATTACCCCCACCAAGTTTACTAACAGAACTCTGACCCAAGGTGGGATGGATGTTGAAGTCTGCAGCTAATAAGTTACCCTGTTCTGTAACAAATCTATATGTTTTTGTTGGTTGTTTAACAAACGTATCTGGGTCATTATTTGAAATTGTATAATTATATTCATTAATAGTAATAGAAGGTATTGTACCTGCTTGAAAAGCACTTCCACCGGGTGGTAAAACTGGTACAGGAATATAGTCACAACCCAAAAATAGTTTATTTCCTGTTACTGCAATATCTGTACCTCTATGATTAACACTATCTAAATAATAAGCAGTATTAGCACTAAAATCGTAACCCCAAAGTCTTTGATTTTTTTCCCCTAAAGGTGTAACATCTGTAGTACCATTAATAAAATTAGTGGATGTTGGTGATGCATATATAGATGGTATAGGCTTTTGTTGATTAGGGTCACCATATGTGTTAAAAAATAAACTGGCAGCGATACCACCATTTTGATTACTTTTTAAGTCATTACCATTATCGTTAACAAAAACTAAACAGTCAGGTGATACACTTATGTTTCTTGGATTATTGTCTTCTAGACATGCATTAAAGGAGGAGTAAATACACCCCGCACCGGTTCCTTCAGCATCTCTTGTATTTCCGAATCTATATAAAGTGGTTTTTCCCTCACCACCACATTGAATACATTGCGCCATATTTTAAGATTTTTTAAATTATTTTTAATATACTAATACTATAATAGTTGTTTAAAAATAAATATCCCAAACTTGCAGTTTAGGATACTTTATAATCTCTTAATATTTTATTTGGTTTAATTTACAAGTTCTAATTGTAATTTTAAGTAGGAGTTCCAAGTTATTCCAGTGTAGTTTCCGTTATTAATAATAGTTAAATCTAAATTACCATTACTATATTCAGTTACCTCCATATCAACTGTCCAGTCCACTATCTGAGTTCCGTTACAAAATACAACTCTTAGGTCTAAAGTCACAACACCAGGACTATAGTTGTAACCTCTTATTTGGCAGTCTAACTCATTTGGTCCATACATATAAGCGTGTCTAGGTGATGCGTTACCATTTAATGGATAAGAAGTTGTAGTTAAAGTATCATTTACTAAAAAAGTTACTTTTCCTTGATTGTATGTTGTGTAAGAATAAGAGGTGTCCACTGGTGATATAGTCAATTCTGAGCAGTTCATTTCGAATTGGGTCATTGTTATATTGTATGATTTGCCCCAACCTACAAAATTATTAGATGGTGGTAGGGTAGTAACAATATTATTTATACTATCATTATTAAAATTAGTGGTATCATTATTTACTGTGTCACAACAGTTAGTATCTGGTGGTGTAATAGGGGTTAATAAATCATCTTCTTTTTGACAAGAGGTGAATACAACTAAAAGTGTTAAGAGTGGTAGAATAATTTTTTTCATTTTTATAAATTTTTGGGTTAGACGAAATTTGTACTACAAAGATAATAAAATTTTATTTAATCACCAAACAATAGTGCAAAAAAAAAGGTCCGAAGACCTTTTAATTTTATTAGTAGTCTGTTTTAGGTTTAGCTACCCTTATTTTGTTCATTTTTTCTATAACACCTTCTAGTTTATCTAAAACTTTACCAAGACCTGCTGAGAAAAATCTTTTCTTACCATCTAAGCTAACTCTATTATCTTTACTTTGATTTGGTGTGAAGACAAACATATACTTCATTGTACCTTGGTCTGTTGGTATTTCCATACCTTCCATTTCTTTTTTATTGTTAAATAGTATTTTTGGTGAAGTATTTTTAACTTTTACAGCTTCTTTCATCCCCCCAACTTTAATACCCATAACCTTAATATCTCTATCTTGTGCTGCTGCTTTTTTACCTTTATATAAAGCAATTGTTTTACCTAAAAAAGCTTTATCGTAAACAGCTTTTAATTGACTTTGTAATTTTTTATAAACTTGTGGGTCTTGTCTATCATATTTTACTGGTGTTTTATCTTTACTATCATCTTTTTTCTTTTCATCATCCTTTAGACCAGTCCCCCCTAATTCTCCTTCAGGATATTCACAAGAACCATCATCCTCTGTAGCTTTATCATTATAATTTGTAGCTGCATTATCTGTACATCCTTTTATTACTTCAGTTGTTTCTTTTTTATCATCCGCTAAAGGATTGTCTTCATCTTGTTCTTTTATTAACCCACCCTGGGTATTTTTAAATGATTCATGAAGACCACGAATACGGTTTTTTTCTTCTTCTGATAGTTCAAAAATATTTTTCATAGTAAAGTTTTATTAATAAATATACGGTAAATGTAGAATATTCCAATTTAATATTGTATCTTTGTCGTATGAATATATACCTATTTGACTTCGATAATACAATTGTCGAATTACCATACAAAGAAACAATAGAATATCTAGACCAAAAAGAAAGTTTAGACCCAAAACTTAATTTTAAATTAATTAAAAAAACACGAGAAGATTATCTTAAAACTATGAACTATGACCCTGATGGGTTATTTTTAATCTTATCTAATCGAATAGTGGATGTTAAAGATTCTTTAGTTAAATTATTAAAAAAGTTGGGTTATAATTTTGAGGATTATTACTTAATTGATGGTGGTGACCGAAATAAAGGAAATCGTGTGAGAAAAATTTTAGATAAATATAAAAATTGTAAATCTGTTAAATTCTGGGAAGATAAAGATAAACACATTAATTCGGTAAAAGAGGCTATGAAAGATTATCCTCATGTAGAATTAGAAATTATTAAGACAGTCTAACCTATAGAAACCCAATTAAACGGTACGTTTGGTTGTTGTTCACACACACCAGTTTCACTATAGTATTTTGTAGTATACTCTTCATAATCTCTTGCGGTCTCATACCACTCTTGATTTTTATAATCAGCACCACTCATTACAGCCATTTCTTCTTGAGATAAAGAACTTGGTAATGTTGGGACACCTGTATTTGCTTTACAAGACCAATTACTACTTTGACATCTAAAACTATAAAAATTATCACCCATACAAGCGTAACACTCACAACCTAAATAATCAGCTGCTTCTTTTAATATACCTAATTTATCAGCTCCTTTACAAGCTGTAAAATAAACTTTAGTACTAGAATTTACTACTGGTTTTATATTTTCTAAAAAACTTATATCGTAATAATAACTTTTACCACTTTCTTTTATTTTACCAGTCTTAACCCATTCTAGTTTTTCAGGGTCATAAACTTGTTCTTCATATTTTTCACCTCCTTTTGCTGTTGAAAGTAAATTACCTGGTGAACCGTGAGAACCTATTAATAACTCTTCCAACACAATACCACTATTTTTCATTTGTTTAAAAACTTCATTTGCTTGTTCTAGAGTATCATACGTTCCAGTTACAACACCGATTTCTTCTAAAATTTTAACAGCTAGGGTCTCCCAACCTTTTTTAGGGAATATTAATCTTGCTTTTGTGGGTTTAGCACCAACTACTTGTCTTAATAACCAAGATATTGGGTTGTATTTTAAACCCATTTTACCTACGTCTTTAATAGCTTTAAATAATTTATCTTTAAATGATGAGTCTGTTTGTTCTTTTATAACTCTACGAATTAAGGTTTTCATTTGATTTTTTCTATATTTTCAGAAGGTCTATCTGCTAAATCTATAAGTTCTTTATTATCTACTGTCCAAACATTATCAAAAATAGGAATCATGTTTCTCATATTATCTTTAACTTTTTGGTGATACTGTGCTACCATTTCAGGTGGTAGACTTCTAGGTCTTTCAGTATTTCTAATTTGTGCTAATTCTAAAGGTGTTCTCACATATACAAGTGTAGTATTAAATCCATTGTCTTTTGCTAACTTATGAACATCTCTCATTACTTGTTCTTGACCACCACCCGCGTCATAAACCACGTTTACTGGTTGGTTTCTTTCATACTCTAAGAAATTTTTAAGAAATTTAACAGTTTTATTACGTGGGTCTGATGTGGTAAATGTCATATCCAGTATTTTTTGATATCCTTCGGGTGTGGATATATTTTTTTCCCATTCATCACCCCAAATTTTCTTTGCTGTCATTACTCTAACTTGGTCTACATTAAATTCTTTAACATTATCTAAATTTATTAGGTTTCTGGTTATAAAACTTTTACCAGCACCAGGTCCACCAGCTATAACAACAAAATTATTTGTTGGATTTTGAAAATTTACCACTTTTTCTTCCCTTAAAATCTCTTCTCTGATAATATTTTTAATAAATTCTTTCATTAATTATAAATATCTATGATTTTTAATAATTTTTTTCTTATTTTTGTAGTATAAAATTTAAAAAAGTAAAAAAAATGAATAAACCACTTATGTTTATAAATAACAATGTAATTGTTGAACAATTAAAGGAAAGAATTTGGGAAGATTACAAAAATATTAGAGATTGTGACGTACAAGGTTGGTTGGAAGGTCTGAGCCCAGTTGAAAAAGTAGCTTGGGAAACAAAATTTGATGAAATTAACGAAAAAAAAAGAAAAAATGGCTAAAAAAAGAAAATTAAACTCGAAAAATCCAAAATATCAGGTAAAAACCGCTGATAATTCAAAAAAAATTAAAAAAAGAGAACATTTTTGTGATATTCCAGTTAGAAATACTAATGGAGAGATTGTAAAAGATGTAACTATACCTATGTATGGTGTTTGGTACGAAGATTAATTAACAATTACCACTTGCTAAAGCTAAATTACACTGTGTTAAGGAACTAAATGGTCCTGGAGTTGCGGTTGGTGGTGGTTGAAAACAATAATTTCCGTTTGTATGACAGTACCAAGAAGGGTCATAGGTACAACAATCATTATCTACTGCCCATAAACCGGTACCATCTTGTGGGCCACAAGGTACTACAGATATTGGGTCATAATTATTAGCTAAAGGGTCTTTACAACCACCGCCACAACCTATCAAACATGATGTTTCAGAAGAAAAATGAAGTTGGTTTGGTTGTGGTTCACACTCTAAAGGACTAAAAGAGGTAATACAATCACAATCTATAGAACTAGGATACCACAAGCTGAGGTCTGTCCATCTACCTGGTGGTGTTTGACCATTGTTAGCTGTCACATAAGATGTAAAATAACTAGGGTCTACATAATTTGGACAGGTGGCATACATAAAACAAAGAGCATCTGCTGGTGAATTATTAATTGTTAAAGGACATTTTCCTGTTCTATCTATATACTGTGATGTATAACAATCTACTTCAATCATACCAGGTGGACATTGACAAGGGTCAGTACTCATTACTAAAGATACTGTAGTGTTGGGTACACACTTTGGAATTTTAGATTCTACCGTTAAGTCCTGTTCACAACAACATGTAGGTTTAGGTCTATCACTACATGGTCCGTCACTTCCTGTTGGAGGTATAATATTTGGACATCGTTGATATAACTTACCACAGGTTGGGTCTTCTGTACATCCTAAATTTGAGTATTGTTGTGGTGTAAGACCTTGTGGACAAGGTAAACATCCACCAGCATCTATTCTATATAAAGTATTACCAATATCGTAATAATCTTTATAAACATTACAAATATGGTCAATTATACTTTTCCAACTTTGTTGACTAGTATTTATCTTCCAATATGGGTATAAACTAACTAGAGTTTGTGGTGTAGCGTAATTAGTAATTGAGGTAAATAGTTGGGAATTTGGTATTGGTGTAGACCAGGTATAAATAGAATTACTAACTGGATTCATTGCTGTATTTGGGAATGTACCCACTATACCTCCATTACCACTATCAAAACTTAAGTATGTTATAGTTCTAAATCCTTTAAGACATGTAGTTCCTGGTCCACCAGGACATGGCATTTGTGGTGATACATATGGTACTGATAAGGTATGTGTTACTGCGGACATACATGTTAATCCTGGTATTACATATTGAGTACCTCCATATCCAGGTCCTGTATTCCAATAATCTAAATAATAAAAATCAGAAAAAGGTCGTGTTGGGTGATTTTTTGCAATCCAAGCAAGAGTAGAACCTGCCCAAGTAACACCGTAAACTGTTTCTGGTGTAAAAGTTTCTGGTGGTATATATTCTTTACTAGAACAACCCACTGAATCTATATGTATTTGTTCTTGGCTTCGAGTTGTTCCTGAATTACATTTCCAAGTAGGATATATACAACACGCATAGTAAGTTGGTACACCAATGTTTGAATTAGGTAATTGACAACCTACTGAACCAGCTTGATAGTTTAACGCTGTTGGGTCTAAACAACCAAACAATCCCGAATAATCACAACATGGTGATGTTTGACCGACATAGTTAATGTTCGAAGATGTGTTACATGCACAATCATAACTTGTAGCTGGAAAAATTCCAGTACCTTGTGTGTTATTAGCCTGTGGGTCTAAACAACCTGGAAATTCACAACTTCCATCATCTACATTTGCGTTTGAATTATAATTACACGCTGCTGGGTCTGTACAACCAAGAGTATTGTATATACAACTACCATCATCATAACAAGCATTAGGGTCGTGGTTTTGAGCCATAATATCGGTACAACCTGGTATATTACAACAATATCCCGCACAACACGCATCAGAGTCGTAGTTTGTAAAAATATAACCTAAGTTATTATTGGGCCCACAATCATAAAGATTATTAGCTATATTTGGGTAACCACCTTGACTTGCACATGCATCATTCATACATCCAGTTACATCACAACAAGGTTTAGAAATTGTTGCGACAGGGTCATAGTTACAATACTGACATAATTGATTTGCGTTAGGACCACAAGTAGCATTACCATTTATATCAGTACTTTGACCAACACTATTATCTATACACCCCTCACCAGGATATAAACATAAATTAATATTAAATGAACATGAATTTGGTAAATAATTTATAGCGTTTGAGTCAGGGCATCCAACACAAGGGTCACTAAAACAACAACTACCATCATCAAAAGCTGCTTGAACATTATAATTACAAGCTGGTGTTTGTCCACTCATCAATGTTTTACAACCCCCTACACAAGTTACTTCACAACCTAACATAGTACCAAAAATATTTAGGTTAGAAAGTTGAAATGTTTGAAAACCATTTGTTGCGTAATATTCCTCATTTGGTCCTGGATTTACTACACTTACAACAGTTCCAGCAGTTAGTTCAACACACGTATTAGGTGGTAAGTGGTGTGGGTCATTTGGGTGTAAACAATGAAAATTACCATCATCTTGTGGATTACAATCTGTACAAAGTGAACCTGTGGGATTTGTAATTACTGGAAGAGGATTCCCCAATTGATACCCTGCTTGAGGGAAAACATAATTATTTACTGCGGAACCATTAGGTGTAAATGGTGGTGGAGATGGTGTACCACATGTATAACAATAATAAGTATTTCTATTTAATCTCGCATTAGGTGTTGTGTAATCAAGTAATCTATCTACAATACAAGCAGGTGTCCCCGCTCTCCATCTAAAACATCCCCCAATAGGTACAGGACATCCTTGATTTGGGTGACTATTAGGATAACAATCTGGTATGGAACCAACAACATTACCTTGGTAATCTTCTGTTTGCTTTGTCCAAATATCTCCAGATGTATATAAATAACAGTCAGTGGTACCCGCGACACTATTTCTACCATACAAATGAGTTTCGGGGTCACCATCTTCCCCAAAATCTATTGGGTTTAACTCACCCCTTAAAATTTTTCTATTTACAGAATTTTTAGCTACCTCTGTGTTTGACCCACCATCTGTTATATCTTGGCAACAATCACAATCAGGGTGACCAAAAAAAGTTTCACCCTCTTGACAATAATAACAAAAACTGTAACCTGGTGGGTAATTATCGTACCAAGGAGACCTAGTTGATTCAGGTGGTGGACATGTACCTGTTGCTTCAGTTGGCGCTTGAGTAATGGGTGGACATCCTTTTACAATTAACCAATAATTTTTATGTGGGTCGTATGAACTACCTTCTATTCCCTCAGATAAAACTCTACCATTAGGACCTAGTACTGGTTTACTACTCTCGACAATACTTATATTTTTTCTAACTATGTTAGCCATGTATGTTAAACAATTTTATAATAAATAGTTTGTTATAAAAATAAAAAAGGTCCAACAAGGACCTTATTTTATTTAATGACTTTATTAATTTTTATTTTTTTATTTTCCAAATTGTGTGTCCACCATATTTGCTATCTCCTCACACTTTTCAACACAACCATATAATTTTTCACCTATAGGAATAATATCGAATATACTTACCCCACTTAATTGTCCAAGTATTGTTGTAATAGCTGTACCAAATTCTTCTGCTGTTATTTCTCCATCGGCACCTATAGTTACAATCTTTGTAGCTACTACTTCAGCTTTATCTTTGTATTTACCTAAAGCGTTTTCCACACACTTCATACACTCTGGACCAATTTCAATAGGATTATCTTCCATATCAGCAGTAGACATTTGTTCCGATAATATACTATTCTCATCATGGTATTTTAAACTTGCTTCCTTATGTAACTTTCTCATTCTTTCTTTTTCTTTAGTTTCATTTACCGTGAGCATATCAACTACATCTTCAATATCTAAATTAATTTCTACCGAACCTGGTTCTAAATTATCTCCACCAACAACTACTGTTTTTAATTCTACTGGTTCAACTGGAACATCAGTAGTTAATGGTGCGTTAAATGCACCACTGGATGAAGCTGTTGTTGCTTCATACAATTTTTTAATTCTTTCTTTTTCTTCTTCTCTAAGAATAAATGAGTTATTTTTCATGTTTAATTTGGTTTAAATTTATCATAGGAAGGTAATGCATCTGCTATTTCTTTTGCTGTACCACCCATATTTATTAAGTCTTGACGTTCTGCTTTTGTAATTACGTAATATGTGTCTTCTTCAGGTTCTTCATTTATATGTTTGGTTGGGTCGCCTATGTATTTATATTCCTGAACTTCTTCATTTTTAACACAATTAGGTACACGTTTACCAAACATAGTTTTCATACCTTTTTTCTTATATCCTTTCCAACAACGGGTACCTTCAGACAAATTTTCCATTTTGTCGACAAATGACTGAGGATTTTTAGTAACATTATCACTTGGTTTAAAAACTTGTTTTTTATTTTCAATACTAAATCTATGTCCTTTATCTAAAAGTTCATTTGCTTTTTTAATATTTTCTAATTTAAGTTTTTGTATTCTTCCCATGTTTATAAATACCTAAATAAAATAAAAAGGGGGTAAAACACCCCCTTATTTAATTTTCTATTTAGATAACTGATGAATTTCTTTCCATACATTATCTAATCTTTTATCTAGATGTCTCATATTAGTATCTTTATCACTAACCATTTCCCTATGAATATGTGATATATCATCTTCAAGTTCTTTCCTTAGTGTTCTAATCTCATCATCAATATCTAATCTAGCAACTTCCAAGTTATCAACCCTTCCGTTCAACCTTAATACACCCCAAACCAAACCTGCTAAAGACAAGACCCCAAGTGTAATCAAAACTGTTAGTACTATTTCCATAATATTTTTGTTTTAAAAAAGTTTATGTCTCAAGGACAACTTAAATATAATTAATATATTTGTATTTTAAATATATTATTTGTATATTTGTTTATAATGAAAAATTTTATAAAGTTTAGTTTAATATGGTATAGTCAACAATTCGCTATACCTTTTTGGATTGTAGGTCACGTACACTTACACCTCAGGACCTATAATGATTGGACTGAATTTTTATTGTCTTTATTAATGCATTTATCAGTTATGACAGGATTCTGGTTAGATTGGAAAAATTACAAGAAAAATAATAGTTAGTTAATCATCATTAAATAAGTTTTATTTGTTTTTTGATGTTTTTGTGATATGTGTTTATATAGATTTAACTAAAAACCGTTAAGGTTATGGGAAAAGCTGATAATTTACTAAATAAAATATCTGAGTATCAAAGAGAATTAAAAAAGATACAATCTGAATGTACGCATCAAAAAACAGATATTAGATTTATTGACCCCCAAAAAGGAGTTAGGTATGTATGTCGAGATTGTAAATTATTATTGGGTTGGCCTTCAAAAGATGAAATTAGTAAATGGGCTAATAAATAATTCATAAAGGTTGGTCGGGATACCAATCATCCCATTCATCTGGTTCTACTCCCATTTTCTTTGGTATTTTTCTCTTTGGTCTACTAACACATATTCTACATTATCTTTTTTACCACAATAAGGACAATGTAAAATTTCTAAATTTTCAGCTTCATTAACTTTCCACTCTTCTTTGCATTCTTTATTTGAACATTTGTAAATATAAGTGTGTCTAATGAATACCTTATGTCCCATTTTAAAGTTTACCGCTAGTGTTGATGTAATCGTCTGCTTTATTAAGATAGTCTGCTGCAATTGTAACTTTATCCATCCACCAACTAGGTAACTCACCACCCATTTCTTGTAACTCTGCTAATTTTTCTAAAATATCATCAGCGTCATCCAAAATTAATTTACATTTTCTTATAGCTGAAGGTATATCCATGTGACCATCTTCTTTTATAGTATTTTTTTCTTCATTTAAATTACTACCAGAAATATCATCTCTAAAACCACCTAATCTATACAATAAACCTTCTAAAGCACTAGTTACTAAATCATGTGAACCATCTTGTGCATATGAATAAATTGCTATAAGTTCATCAATAATATCTTGTTTAGACATTTCTGAATCTTGTTCTTCAGCAAACTTTCTAAGTTTATCTAATGAATCATCACCATAAAAATATTCTGGATTTCCACCAGGTGTATCCTTATCAGCATCTTCCTTAATAGTTTTATACTTTGCTTTTATTTTTTCAATTTCCGCTGATAGTTCTTTTTCTTTCTCTGGGTCCGTAAACATAACCTTATCTCTCTCCTTTCTAAGTTCC
>TARA_R100000697_G_scaffold119073_1_pt1 | contig 16252 bp, 5 predicted proteins | sample TARA_R100000697 | Tara Oceans TARA_R100000697 (sample SAMEA2622788) | marine metagenome | biome: marine biome (ENVO:00000447); feature: surface water layer (ENVO:00002042); material: "saline water (ENVO:00002010), including plankton (ENVO:xxxxxxxx)" | depth 5 m
AATCTTCATGGTAAAACTCTTAGTAGAGATTTCTTTAATGATGATAATAGATCAATGATGTTGTTCCGTGGCTTTACTGTTAACAAAGTAAAGAAAGAGAGAAATTCTAATTATATTGGTGGTTTTAAATTAAATAAACCTAAGCCTAAAATAGAAGATTTCTATACTTTACCTATTTATTATCAGACTCAGCCTGATCCTACAACTGATGATCCTAGAAAAGTGTTTACAAAGTCTAAAGATTTTTATTTAGCTAATAAACATGAAGATGGATTTATTCAGATAAGGAGAGAGTTTGAGTTAGATTCTAGACATTTTGATAAAGAAAATGAAATGGGATTCTGGTCTGATGATAATAAGCGTACTGAAGCTGAGATTCAATCTGATTTTGATGCATTGTGTGAGTTTTTCGCAAACTCTAAAACTCATTGTTATGACTCTGTTGAGCCTGATGAAGAAGTAGATGAAAATATGGGCTCATTTGAGACAGAAGCAGAGAGACGTAAGAGGATGGGTAAAGCATTTCTTAGACGTATATATTTCAAAGATAGATATAATGATCGTGATAAAGTTGCATTTAGTAATGACGAGTATCATATCCATGATTTAGAGAAATATGTTGAAGAAGATGAAGGTATTATTGTTTATGGTAATTCTTCTGATGATTCATTATTAAAAAGTGTAGCAGCTATATTTGAACAAGGAGGTTATTATCCTGATAGAAGAGGATATAGTTCTAGTAGTTTAAATGTAAAAAAGTACCCTGTGGTAATTCTTAAAGTTGCGGCTACATTAAATAAGAAAATGCTTAAGTTTATTAATGTTAAAGACCTGTTTACTATGAAACACCCTGTATTAACAAACTGGTATACAGCTAAAGTTACTAGAGAAGATACTGATGATGTGTATTTCTTTTCTTGTTTCGAAAAGTTAAATTCTAATTTATATTTTAAATGGAAAGAGCTTAAAGAAAATCATGAAAAGAATTATAAACAGTTTCAGTATTTGCATAGAAGTGATGAGAGAAAAATGGCTGAAATGTGTAAAGCTTCAGATTGTTTAAATCATAGAATGGTTCAGAATCTTAAAGAACTTACTGATTATTCTAAGGATTTAGATCTGCTTAAACATTTAAATTTCGCTCAAAATGACTGTGATTCTCATAGTGATATACCTTCTAAAGAAGTTTTCTTAGCGTTAAGAGAATATCTTAGATTTAAAGGTAAAGTTGTTGCTAAGTTTAAGAAACAAAGAAAGAAAAAGCAAGAAAGTCTTGCTAATGTTTAATTAATTATTATTTTTGTAAAATGACGAATTCGTATTTAGTCTGTAAAGTCGGTAAAGATGATGTTCAAGTTATTATCGATGGACTACCAAAAACAATCTCTAGACAATTTAAAGAAGCTGATCAAGTTGTAGCGCTTGCTCGTAACTTCAATGTGTCTAAAGATCAAGATGAACGTAATGCTATACTGGAGAAAGTAAAAACCCTACTAACTCCAGCAAATCGTATTCAGCACCAAACTGATGGCCGTTTTGAGTTTGATGGAGGAAACAAGATGTATCTTAAAGGTACAACTGATCCTATTCCTAACTTCCTTGCGAAGAAACTTATGAAATGGCTTGAAGAAGGAGTGCCGTTAGACGGTTTGGTAAACTTCTGGAAGCATCTATTGTTAAACCCTGATAAGACTGTTAGAAGACAGTTATATGGTTTCTTAGAGCATAATGGACATCCCATTACAGATAAGGGTTATTTCTTAGCTTATAAAGCTTGTAAAGTCAAAAAAGTATATGATACTGAAACTGGTGAGGAAAAGGTTCAGTTCAAATACAATGAGGATACAGGTGAACAAGAAGAGAAATATACACAATCACTAACTTTTGCTCCGTACCATAGTGGTGCGCACGGTATGGTAATCAAGTGTGGAACTCCGATTACAATGCCTAGAGAAGAGTGTGATTCAGATCCTGAACGTACTTGTTCCGCTGGCCTCCATGTAGGGTCAATGGAATACGTTCATGACTTTGGATACAGTGATGGTGTAATTCTAGAAGTTCTTGTAAGTCCTCGCAATGTTGTAGCAGTTCCGACTGATTACAATAATACGAAGATGAGAACATGTGAGTATTTTCCTATTGCTATTAGTAATGGTGAGAATGAAAACATATATCTTGAGTCTGATTATACTGCATTTGATCATAAACAAATGAAGAAAGACTTACAAGAATATGAGTCTGCCAAAAGAGAGCAAATAAAAGACTTAGAGACTGAGTTAGCTCAAAACTCTGAGATCTCTGCTAGCTTGATGGCTTAATTATAAATAGCAAGAAGGGCCCCAACTACATAGTGTTTCCTCCATTTGTCACTATGGGGGCCCACTCTTGCACTTATTAAATTATTATGAAACAATTAAAGATTGAGATCCCTCATTTTATTACCCATATAGCAAAAACAAAAACTAAATGGGTTAAAATTAATGGTCAACGTCTTTATACTGGTATGAACCATCATCTGCGTTCTCTTATTGTAAGAAGAATGCATACTTATATTCAACAATATATTCCAAATGGGTTGGATATAAGAAAAATGGCTCCTCTTAAAATTAAACTTGAGGTACACACTGTGGTAAACCATGGTGATATTAGAATGTATAAAGGCGATTTAAGATGGCGTCCACCTAAAAAAGGTTACCAACCCAAATGGGATGTAGATAACCTATGGATCTGGATCAAAGCTTTTCAGGATACTATTGTAGAAATGGGTCTTATTGATGATGATAACTGCAATGTTATACCTAATACAGGAGAGATAGAATTTATACCTGTAGAAAAGCTTGAAGATAGAAAATTAGTTTATATTATAACAAGTTATAAAAAGAAGAAATATGGAAATAAGTCACGTTAGTCATTCTTCTTTAAGCGCTTTAAAAGTTAGCCCACAATACTTCCAAAAATATATTAACAGAGAATTAAAACAAGATGATAGCAGGTATTTAGATTTAGGTAGTGCTATTCATTGTTATATTCTTGAAAACAGTACATTTAATGATAAATATATTGTATCTAATGTAAATGTTATTGGAGGTATGATGGGTAAATTTATAGAAGCTCTTGTAGAGAATGAGAAATATGTATTAGAATCAGTTCATGATTCTACGGAAGATACGCCTGCTGAGTTTGTGTTACAAAATGAAGATCATTTATATCAACACTGTTATGACTTAGCTGGATTTAAGATTCCGATAGCCACTGTAATAAAAAAGCTAGACCAACCTGAAAATAAGAATTATTTATCTTTCTTGTTAGAAGCTAGTGGCAAACATGTTCTATCTCAAGAAGAGATGGAAATAATAATCCAGTGTTCAGACTCTGTAAGAAGACATGCGGTAGCAAGCCGTGTGTTAAATCCTGTAGGAGCTGAGCCAGAAAAAGAAATTCTTTGGACTCACAAAGATTTTACAATTAAATCAATTATTGATAACTTAATACTTGATAAAGACAAGAAGTTAGTTACAATTACAGATTTAAAAACAACATCTAAAAACCCGTATAGTTTTATAAGATCTTATACATCTTATGGATATTACAGGCAAATAGCGATTTATAAACAAGCTGTTCATGCGTATATGAAAGAGCAGGGATTAGATCCTATGGATTACGATTTTAAACTGTTAATTGTAGCATTACAAACTACTGGTCTTTATGAGTGTGTGGTATATGAGCCTGATAACCTCGACTTATCTATCGCCATTGATGAGTTTGAGAGCTTGTTAGACAGGCTTAAATGGCATCAAGACCACAACCGTTGGGATTACCCAATGGAGTATTATAAAAATAATGGTATAATTAAAATCAAGTTATCGGATGAAGCTATCTCAAGAATTAGAGAAAATTCAGAGAGTAGTTAAGCCCACTAAAACTGTGGACTTTGCACTACCTCTTTTAGGTTATTCAAAAAGGGATCTCGATCCTTATCTAGTAAACGCATATCTTGGCGATGTAAGTATGCTAGATTGGGATTTAGAATCTCCTGATGTATTTGTGCTGCTAAAATTTAGTGGCGCTAAACATTTTTATGACCTAGAAAAAGAGTTAGAGCAAGATCCGAACTTTAAAACATCTTATTCGTTGTTCCGTGGTAGATACATAATGTTTGTATTTACTATCGGTCCAACGTTTATTGATGATTTTAATAAGTTTATTGATGGGAAATACTCAGAGTTTTCTCATCCCGCTAAAATTCGTATAATGAGGCATCGTAATCCAAATAGCCCTATGCCGTTAATCCTCGATAAGGATCAGGTCCTCCGTCAGTACTGGGAAAAGAAACTAGACGCGGAGTTACCACAAAAATCAGAAGTATGGCCTATTGTGAATAAAGATGATGAATTATTTGATAAAAGCGAGTTCAAAGAACTAATGGGGATAAATGAAGACTTACCACTAAATTTAATCTAGTGGTGGGTCTTCTCCTTCTCCTAAGTTTATATCCAGTTTATAAGTAAACTCTCCCTTTTTTGCTACACTGTTCTCGTCCCAGCGCTCGTGCCTTTCTTTTAGTTCGACTAGCCTAGCACATTTCTCATATTCTTCTGTTTCTACAAAGTAATCTATAAGTACATCAAATACTGATAACTCATCAAAGTCTGTTAGAAGCCAGAATAGTTTATTGGGAAATATTGCGAAGTCATAGTTATTAAGGATAAGAGTATAAGTGTTTTCCATAGACTGTTTTCGTATCGTTTCTCTTTGCTCATCAGTAAGAAGTTCCAAATCAGGATCTTCATTGTTGTAAAAGTAGTTTTCCAAATCGTCATTCATTAGCTTATTTTAAATCAAAGAATTTAATTTTATCTTTTGGATCTGTATCCAACTCTTTAAAAGGTAATACATTTCTTATATACTTATTAATTTTAGCATCACCTTTTTCATATTTACCAGTCTTTCTTTTGTATCTCTCTACATCCCCACCTAGTATGATAGACCAGCTATCACTCCAAGCCTGGCTTAATAATTTACTATACGCTTCAAGAGTAGTAAGGTTCGCTGCAGGTGTTCTTAAGATCTCATAGAACGACGATCCAAATGGATTGTAGAATGCAATCTCTGATTGTACCCTCTTAATACTGTATAAAGCATACCAGTCTCCAGGGCTTCTGTCTTCCGGATCATCTTCTGCACCAAAGAACACTGACCCTAGTACAGTTAATAAGTAGAAACTTGCTACTTCACCAATACCACGTCTTACGTTTGCTTGTTGCCACGGCTCAAGTTCTTTGTAACGTTGAGTCAGTGTTAAGAATTGTAATCTCTTAAAGTCTCTACCCATCTGGCCTATAAACTTAACTGCAGTTACATAAACACCTTCTGAATAAGACTCTGTTCTCTCGTTCCAGTTAGGGCCCTTACGATCAGAATCTTTACTATAGAATAGTTTTTCCATTCCTTCATATCTACGACGGAATCCAGGTCTCAACCACTTACGGAATTGCATAGCCCATCTACCTGCAGCATACTGTTGTATAGCGGCCTTATCTTTCTCGTTATAAATACCGTGTATTCTTTGGAATACTGCTTGTATTTTTTCTGCAAATAGAATTCTATCTTGCTCACTGAACTGTTCTGCTACCTCTGGGTCTAGTACTAACTTACCATCTACAACACTATATGCATCCCATAGATTAGTTTTACCTTTAGATGTTTCAAACTTCTTGTTTATCATCATTGCCATAGCAAGCTGACTTTGGATCATGTGTTCACCCGAGCTCATCATAAAGTATAAGGCGCCTTGATTTAATCTTAATCCCATTTGTCTTGGACTAAATCTTCTACCATACTCATCAAAATGTTGTAGTACATTAAACAGCTCATTAATCTGACCTAGTTTTGACTTAGGTGTTCTAGATAATGTATCTGCTATAATTCCTGCGCCTCCCATTGTATCTGCTCCTGTGTAGCCTAGGTAAATTCCTTTTGCCCTAGCCCAGTCTTTCTTGGTAAAGAACTGCTGTGCATGCGCTTCTGTAGCATTCATTAATGTACCAAACGTTAAGTTAGATACACCTGCAAAATGGTTAAGTGCAAGTACTCTTAAACTACCAAACTGTGCAAGAGAGTCTGCAACTTGTTCTACAGTTACCTCTTTACCAAATAATGAGATAGCTCCTTCTTGTTTCTTACGCTTACCATAAACTACCATGTCAAAGTAATCTTTTAATCTTCCGTAAGCTCTAGAATCAATACCAGCTGTAGTTACATCTTCTCCTGTGATTGCATCTTTTATCGGCATGCCTCGCTTAAGTTTTCTAACTCTTCTAGTTTTTACTAATTCTTTTGCCGCTTCTATCTCTGGTAGGATTTGTTGCATCTCATTAAAGTTAGTAGCCATTGTATAATACATCTTTAAACCACTAGCTAAATCATAAGATACGTCTGATGGACTTAATTGTCCTTCTTCATTACCAATACGATTAGAATAATGTACAGGTACATAACTCATAGGATCTCCTGCTGCGTCTACATATTCACCCCACATAATATTATCTTCATGCTTAGCAAACAACTCACCCATTCTTTCTCTAATTGCATTTGCGGTTCCTTTAAATAAACCTCTGTGCTCTTCATTCATAAAAGCTCTTTCTGCTTGAGTGGCTCTTAATGATGGTAATTGTGCATTACGTCTGTATGCTTGAGGTACATGAGATTGTGCTATTTTATAATTTTCAATAAAGAATTTATAAAATATCTTTCTAGGGTCATCATCTTTCATCTCTGTTAACTCTGCAAGCTTTTTACTTTTATACTCATCTGGAGATTTAGCTAACCATTTATTATATCTACCTTTAACAGATGCATCCTCTTCAAAAAACTGTTTCCATTGTATTTCATTTAGTCCATAACCTTGGTCAGTCATGTCATTCATGAACTTATTCTTTGCGTCTCTAAACTCCGGATCATATTGTGTAACAATTCTACCAGTTAGATTACCTTTCTCATCTTTTTCTAGCATAAAGTCATATAAGTCTCTGTATTTCCATATAGAAACTCCTCTTCCGTGCTGGAAATCTTCTAGCTTCTTAACTAAATCATGTAAAGCGCCTTTTCCTGTCACTAAATCATACTCCGCTTTATTTACTTTACCTCTTTGTATACTAACCATCTTGTCGATCATTGCTAAAGTAGGGTCAGTAGAATCTCCTACTGCATCTAACCATCTAGCAATCCAAGTTATGTCACCACCTGCTACTTCTAACTCTTCTAAGAACTTTTCTGGATTATTTTTATATACTGGATTACTAGTTAAGTCTGCAAATGAATCCGCAATAATTGCTCTAGCTAATCCTTTATAATCTTCAAGGATTAAATCTCTTTTTGCAATAGCTGGCATTACATATTTTTCTACTAGATTTTCATATCCGGTCTCAGATAATAGTGGAGCTAATAATGTAATCTCATCTAATATATTATATGCACTTACAAAATCTCTAATCTGATTTAAAAGTCTAGCATTTAGTGCGTCATCTTTCTTTAATTGATTAAGTCTCTTTTGCGCATTACTAAGATCTGAAATAGCACGTTTTACAAATAATACTAATCCCTCTTTTTCATTAAGCTCTTCCATCTCGTTAAAGATTTCTTTAAGCCTATTAGCATAGTCATTGTTTCCTTGCTCCTTAGAATATAATTTAATCTTTCTTTCTAGTACTCCTTTTGCTTTCTTAAATACTTTAAGAACTCTATCATATTCATCCTGTTGTAATAAACTCTCTTCGTTAGGAGATATATAATCTAAAACTCTACGTATTGTTTTCTTAGGTATAGCTTCTAGATCTTTTAGTTTATTTATAATAGGTGTACTCTCTGTAGTAATTGCTGCATTTGCAAATGTAATGTTACCTTCATTGTCTATAGCTACATCTGCTTCTATAGGTACAATATTTAAACCATCTACTTTAATTCCCTTCTCTTCTATAATATATTTATACATAGAGAGCTGGATACGATACTTATTAAGTAAAGTATTTTGTATTCCTGATAGAGGCCCTTTGAAATCAGGTAGTTTTCTAGTTACTTCATTAAACTTTCCACGTACTTTTGTTTTAAAGTCATGGATTATTTTTCTACCATTAGCTGTAACTTCAATAATATCTGCAGTACCGGCAACTAAATCACTCTTGTCTGCTAATCTCACCTCAGCATATAATGTGCTTCCTGCTGCTTCTTTTGTTCTTACCCAATCTCTAATAGAAGGTATAAGTTCTTCAAATGCAGTTCTGTGTTGTGCAGGTAATCCATCTAAAATTTGACTCATGTCAGATTTATTTATAATACCTTCTGCAATAGAATGCATGCCAGTCCCCATGTCATCTCTCAAGAAATCCCATAATTCAATTACCTTATCCGCTGTGTTAAAGTCAGATCCGTTTTTACGATTTGTAGCAGCTACTTTTTCTGCTATTTCTTGTTGTTTAAATGGATCTTGGAACACTTCCATTATCCTACTAACACGATTCATTTTTACGCCATCTTGCTCATAGTATGGAGATGCTTCTGTTGGGTCTTGTATATTACTACTTTCTTCAATAAGCTTAGCCATCTTGTCTTTTTCTGACATCTGTCTTAAGTATGGCACCTTACTCTGTGCAAAATTAGCACCTCTTCTTAGTAGTTCTGCAGGACTCATCTTGTTTCCTTTGCTGTCTCTAAACTCTAAGTTTATGTTGTTTAGTGCATAGTACTTATTAACACCTATGTTATCTATACTTAGCCCTCCTGGATTTACTCCATTAATTATTGCGCTAGCTGCAGGCCCTAAGATTTTAGTAAGCTCAGAATTTAGACTATTAATTTCATCTCTTCCTACTGCTCTGCTAATAAATCTCTTAATTGCATCCCACACTCGTGCTAGTGTACCAAGAAGGCCTGTTCCGTAATCTTCTTTTACTGCTTCTCCTTGGTATTCTCCTACAATAAACTTAGCTAAAATTTTACCAGCCGCTTCTTTTGCAAAGTCTCTTTCATTAAAGTATATGTTTGCATAGTCTTGTGTTACTTCTTGGTAGGTTTTGGTTTTAGCAACTAAGTTAAGTAGTCTTTCCATGGCCGGTGCTTCCATCATCTCTACAAAGAAGTGAGCTGCCTCTTCAGGTAATGTATACCTGTCTCTCTCATTATCTATTTTTACCACTTTGTTTAACATGTCTGCCATACCAATAGCATCTATACCAAGCTTATCTCTTAAGTTGTTGTATTTTTCTACTGGTATACCAAAGTGCTCCATTAACCATTGCTCAATTCTTTGGTCTAATGTATTTAATGTAGCCTGTTTTACTTGTGGGTCTAACTGTAATAAATCAGTAAGATTAGTTTGTTCGTCTTCTAATTGCTGGTCTAATGTAAGATCTGTTCTAGATTCTGTTTCAGGATTTACTACAGTATTTTTAGGATTAATACTTTCTACTACTGCATTATCTGCTTGCATCTCTACTAGTCTAAATCTTTCACCTAATGGTTGTATCTCTTCGTATACTGCACCAGTTTGTGTGTCGAATCTATGTTTAAATAATCTAAACTTACCTTCCATAAATGATTTGAAGTAAGTTACATGACCATCTGACCCGTCTTCTTTTTCTATTATAAGTTGTGGATTAGATTCATCATGTACAAAGTACTCATTATTATTTAAATTGTAGTTCTTTCTAACGTTGTCTGATCCATTTACTTGCTTACTATCTACTGTCATTAATAGTCCTTGCTCAGCAAACATGTTTCTAATGATTTGCTCTGCGGCATTATCAAAGTAGAACTCATATGACATTGTTCTTTCTTCTTTACGGAAGTATTCTGTAAGACCTGAGCTTTTCCAATATGACATTGGGACTAAGTCTACGAATGAATTAGGGCCCATCATAAATCCTGATGTAAGTACTGAGTACTTAGCTAGATTTTGTGCTAGTGTTCTAACTTCTTGCCTCGGGTCTACTAGTAACTCTGCCCATCTATTTGTAATTGCATTAAGTTGATCTACTCCTAGCTTTGTAGTATTGTTAAATGCAATAAGCTGGAAGAAATTATTTGCATCTACATTACTTTCATGTCCGTGCAACATTCCTAAGAAGACATCGTCTTGTAAATTATATTTATTTTTTATTTTCTCCATATGAGAAACCAAAGACTTTTCTTTTGTAAATAATAAATCTTTTACAACCGGTCTGTTCTCATATATCATAGAAGCAAATGGAGATTGCTTTCTTGTTAAGGCAAAGAATAATCCCATCGAGTTTATTACATCTACTAACTCTGGAGATAAGATGCCGTTTTGTTGTCCTGTAGCATAAGCTATTTGACGCTTAAGTTCTTTAAACCCTGGTAAGTTGTATGGTACAAACTGTGATACAAAATCTACAGCTGATGTTAAACCATACTTTTGGTAAGCTTGGATTCTTTCCGTGCTTCTTTCCATAGTAAGCGACGATCCTAAACCATTTAAGTACTCTACCTTACCTTCATAATTTTCTATAAAGCTAAGCCTAGATAGATTCTTAAGAGTCTCAGGTGATACTACTGTATTAAATAAAGCTAAATCTCTACCTACTTTTGCATAGTTTAAAAAGTCAGATAATAATTGTATCTGCTTTCTTGCTACACCCGGGTCCATTAAGTTAGCCGTTAATGACTCTGATAAATAGTTTTCAGTAGGGGTAAATGTAATCTCACCTTTTCTATGCGCGTCGAACTCCATACCTAAGTTAAGTGAATTCGCTATTTCTTTTGCAATCTGTATGTCTGTTACATTACCATCCTCTTTGTATCTTTTTATCAAGAACTCACGGATAATCGGTTGATTTATAAAGTCTAGTGTAATAGAATTGTTAAACCCTGCTCTATTAAGAAGCGCTACTACACCACTATTATATACTGTTACTCCCGCACGACCAATTCTTTGGTGCTTTGCATTATCTAAAGCCTCATTCTGGTCTTCTGATAAATAACTAGATATAAATCTGCCATCAAATCCTTCGATATTACTTAATGATGTGTGTGATTTTTTACCACCTGCACTTATATTAATTGCATACTCTGGATTTATTTCTAACCCTACTTGCTGTGCAATAGAATGACCTGTAGAATGTAAAGAGAAGATACCAATAAGAAGACTAGCATCTTTATTAATCTTTTCTAAATATAAATCTGCAGCAAAAGAGTTAATGTTGATACCTGATAAACTAGGAATCAATCCTTTTCTTTCATATTCTTCTACTTTAGTTGTGTATGTAGGAGAGTCTAGTGGATCTAGTTGTTCTACTAAGTGATTTCTAGACGTAATAATACCTTGTCTTAAATCAAATAATAAATTTGTAAGCGCTGCATCTGATAGTCCTTCAAAAGAATTCTTTTGTTTGTATCTGTTTATATCAAATGCAGATATTTTTTGGTTCTGCTTACCTAACTCCGGCATTAATAAATACATTTTATCAATATCAAAGTCAGATCCCATCATTGTAGTAATCTCTGCAGGTAGCATAATGATACCTCCCATATTTTCCGGTAACACTTTTACTACCTTTAAAGATAGCATAGAGTTTTTACCCTGTGTAGGAATTCTGTATCCAATTAAATCATAGATGTCAGAGTCTTCAACTACGTCTCCTGGTTGTAACCCGATCTTTGTAGCTAACTCATACGGTAGAGCTACTTCAGCATATACACCACCATTCTTATGTGGTTTTATTGCTAATCTATTATCAAGATTATACCCAAACTCAGCTACCTGAACTACACTCATACCGTTCATTCTCTGCTTAAGTACTTGGTTTTTAAATAATGATAATAATATACTTTCGAATCTCTTTGCAAAAGGTGGGAATGATAATGGTGCTTCAAATCCATATGAGTTAACATCATTAACTAACCTTTGTATATCTAATGCCGCATAATAGTTATCAGGTAAGTCTCTTTGTTCTAAGCTATTTGTAACTACATCTCTAACTCTTAATAAGAAATCTAGCTGTGCTTTATTGAACTGATCCTCTGTCATTGTATCTCTATTAAGTACCGCATCTTGATAAGCTGATACTCCTAGCTTGTTGGCTAATTCATTATGAGATCTCATGATACGTTCTGCATAAGCCTTATTGTATAAGTCTACAACTTCTTGACCACTCATTGTATCACCAAACATATTATAAACAGCATCTGGTTTAATGTTAGCTAAGATTAGCTTTGCCATCTGTGTACCGTCTAGAGGCGCTTTAGTTTTTGTTTCAATAACTTGCGGGCTTCTTAAGTGCTTCGTCTCTAAGTAGTTTACTTTTATCTCTCTACCTTTAACAAGATCTATTGCAGTAGTCTTGCCTGATGCACCTATCTTAACCGCAGACTCAAAGTTCACCATATCGATAGGACTGTCTTTTCTTTCCATCCTAATTCGTAATTGGTTTAGTGTAAACTTATTCTCGCCTGGAGCCTCTTTAAATTGTTCTGTAAACTCTCTAACTAATGGTATAGTAGAGTGCTTAATCTGTTCATATACTATAGACTCATTTCCTTGTGAATCTATTACAACTCTTTCACCAAAATAGTAAGTCTTTCTCGGATCTAATAGTAATGCTCTTGCTTTAGCATCTCCCATTAATCCTTTTGACCAGTACTTTTCGTACGCTATCTGGTGCTCAGGTAACCAACTACCGTCTGATTCCATCTGTTTCTTATGGAACTCTAGAGTAGTATAACCCTGTGCATCTGTAGAGTTAATTCTTTTATATGCAGATGCTATTCGCTTAGCTGTTTTGCTATCTACGTTAGCATCTGTAAGTATTTTAAGTATACCCTCTTCATTGTCTACTATAATATCTTCTATTATAGCATGTGAAAATTTAGATGGTAATCCATACTGTTTGTCTTCATTCCATACAGCATCTATACCCGGAGTAATACTTTGATACGCTCTCTTTCCTGCTTCAATTACAGGATTACCGTTAGCATCTGGCTTATAGTAAGCTAGGTCTGGACCAAATATAGTACTGATATAAGGTTTATATACTATATCATTTATAGCGAATTGTATTAAAGCCGGTCTTATTCCTTCAGTTGCTGTACGTTTTCCTTCTAGCGCTTGTGCAGGTAACTTTTCATTTTCATATACACCTGTTTCTTTTACGCTTACGGCCCCTACATCTACAAGAGTATCTAATGTCTTTTGTATTTCAGCCTTTACATACTCTTCGAGTTTAGTTTTTATAAGGGCCTGTTGTACAGCCAGCTGATCTACAGATTCTTGTTGTCTTAATTTACCATCATCTGTAAAGAAATCCGGAGTATTAAACTCAGGGAACTGTACAAATCTTAAACCTTGTCCTTGTCTATCCCCTTTAGTTTTTAAATAGTGTACATATTGTATCTCTTCATTCAGGCTTATAGGATTAGGACCAAACAGTTGTTTCTGTGTTTTAGATATTCTAGCCATCTCTCCTAATACAGCAGGCATAAGAAGCCTAACAGCTGTATCAATGTAACCTTGTTCTCCTAATTGGTTTGAAGACCATAATCCGTATCTCGATCTTGGTCCTATCTTAGGTAACGTTATATATTTTGACTGTGTTTTATCCCCTTTAGTTCCTGTGTTCATCTCAGCAAAATCTAATCCGCTGTTATAGAACATAGAGAATCTTGTAATTGCTGATAAAGCATCATTCATTTGGTTATAAGCTGTAGCTTTACCTGCATTGTTTGCTTCTCTAATTACATCAAATGTACTTAAGTTAAAGTTTTGTCTTACTTCAGGATAGTTGTTTAGTAAGTTTAGTATCACATGTCTTTGTGTCTCACTCGGACTGTAGAAGACATCTCTAAATCTATCTGCTATTGCTTGCTGATACGTCTCATCTGATCTTAATTCTAATGTAGTCTTAGAATCATATGTATTTAAATTAATAGCATAGATAGGTTTTTTAGCACCGCTTAAGAATGATGCTGCATAGTTATCTATTCTAAACGAAGCATCTAAAGAAGCAAGTCTTCTTAAGGCCCCGGTCTCAGCTGACCCTTTCATATAAGGATTCTGGAACTTCATAAGAGTTTTCATAATAAACTCAAAAGAGCTATTACCTACCATATAAGTATTTAGATCCGATACTTGTACAGTGTCATCGTTAAACAATGCTAGATAAGCTTCATCTGATAATCTAATACCTGCATAATCTAAAGTGTTTTTAAATGCTCTTAAGTATTCTTTCTTGCTAGCTTTTTGTCTTGCTAGTTGTGTGGTTCTATCATATAACTCTTTAAGAGTAGATACAGCTGCAGGATTTAACGCATCTTCTTTACCTGTAGTAGGATTATAAATCTCTGTTTCGTTTCTATTGTCTACCCATCTCTGTATGATCTGTTGTTCTAGGCCGTTTCTATTTGTATGTACAACTTTTACAATACCGTTGCCATCAATAATAAGAGTCTTAAACCTAATATTTTGTTTGTTAAAGTGTGATACAAATTTATTTTGCCACTGTGGCGTAGCATTGTTATATATATCTAACACTTGTTGCATCATAAAGTGTCCTTTATCAGCAAGTTCATTAAGCTTAGCAAGTACTTTACCTTGTGGTACATTAGCTAAGTTAACTGATAAGTATGCATATACCTCATCAAATTGCATATACTTAGGTAATCCTAATACTTTACCATATACAATTTCTCCTTTCTTGTTACGCTCTTCTATAAATCCTAACTCAAACTTAATTTCTTTAGATAGTGTTTGCTTTACAGGCGTATTGTAATAGTTAACACCAAAGATTCTTTCTTTAGAGTTTAATCCTTCTTCTACAATATCTACATCTTCATCTGTTACTGGGTCTTCAATAACTGCATTATCATAGTTTATTTGATTACCTTTCTTTAGTGCATACTTAACACCGAATTGTGCTCTTAAGTTTCGAACTGCTAGTGATTGGAAACCTGGACTAATAACATTACCAAACTCATCTACTACATCATACCATACATCTGGTTTAGTTACATTAATAACGTTCTCACCTTTTAGTTTTTGGTTTTCATTCTCGCTTTGTACTAATCTCTTACCTGCAGTTTCCCATTGTTGTCTTATAGACTCATAAGCACCTTTGATTTCTGATGGTTTTGTTAAAGCTTCTCTCCAACTCTCACGCATCTGATCTCTTTCTAGCTCAGTCACTCCTTTAGCTTCTTCAGCCATCTTTGCGTACTTAGCTTTTAGTGCTCCTGCTAGTTTCATGTTTATGTTACCTACAATCTCATTAACCTGGTCTTGGTTATAACCTCTCTTCTCTCTGAGTTTAGGTGCTCGTGCTTGTGATAAAGATGCAGCTTCTTCTGCTGTGTATTGAGTAAACTCTCTTTTATTTAGGTCCCTGAATAAGTATTCGATTTCACTTCGCATACCTAGCATGTTCTTGATATGATACATTAGATCTCTAAAGAACCTCTTTATAGCTGCACCAAATCCTTCTGCATTTTCAGTTATCATGTAATCTTTAAACTCTTCAGCTAGCTTTGTTTCTATATCTGCAACAGAACCGTACTTCTCTATAGCTTCTAATTCTATAGCGCTTTTCTCATCAGTAGTTAAATGTAAATCATAAATACGACGGAATGCTTCCCAGTATGCAGTTCCGGCTATAGCTCCTTGCGCTACTGTCATCAATCCATTATGATAATAACCCCACGCCTGTCTTCCATCCTTAAGAGTCATATACTTAACTCTATTAACTATATCTAAAGCTTCTTCACCAAATCTACTTAAAACCCACTGCTTTTCAGTATCTGTCATAAGATCGTATCCTGGACCTACTTCTTCGTATTGACGTAGCTTAACATCAAAGTCATCGTCTTTACTTGGGTCTACTTCATTAACTTCTCCTGTTGTAGATTCATCTTCGCTAGTCTCTTCTACTTGTGGCTGTCCTCCTAGTATATCTGAAAGAGATTCAGGTGTAGTACTACTATCTACTTCAAACTCTCCGTCTGGTTCAGGTACCGGGGTAAGTTCGATATTGTCTTCTTGTAAAAACTCTGGTGCTGATTTTTCAGCTGGTGTGAATACACTTTCTGGTACATCTAAGTATAGTCTACTGTGCATAAACTGCTGCTGACCGCTTGCAGGTATATCTGTAGACACAATATTCATTTCTCTTAAGAATGTATCATAGTTTGCAAAAGCTGTATCTCCTAAAGGATTTAAATATTCTTCTTTAGTATTTATTTTATGCTTTTGTAT
>TARA_R100000697_G_scaffold1639_2_pt1 | contig 16175 bp, 13 predicted proteins | sample TARA_R100000697 | Tara Oceans TARA_R100000697 (sample SAMEA2622788) | marine metagenome | biome: marine biome (ENVO:00000447); feature: surface water layer (ENVO:00002042); material: "saline water (ENVO:00002010), including plankton (ENVO:xxxxxxxx)" | depth 5 m
CCCAGACGGTAAATGTCCTGATTGTGGTGAGTCGTGGACAGGAAGCGAAAAACGAAGTACAACTATTGTAGTAACAATGCCTGAACAAATTAAGGGTGACTCGTAATGTCAATAATGGGTATTCTTGGAGCACTAGCTGGCAACGCACTATTTCCTGGTGCGGGTATGTTAGGTGGTTTGCTTGGTGGTGGACTTGGTGCCATAGCTGGAGAAAAACTTTTTAACAAAGATGACGGTAATGAGGATGCTAAAGAACGTTTTAAAAAACTAAACGAAGGTCCACCAACGGCTGAGGATGCTTTAGATAATTTATTTAAGTCTAGGTTTACTGATCCTGAAACAGGTATTTCCCCTCACTTTGATACAGCAGCAGCTAGAGATGCTTATGACAGAGAGTTTATGAAAAAACATGGTGGTCAACCTGTGTTGTATCAAGGTTTAGCATTAGGTGGACAAGCGGAGTCTGGTATTGGGGGCTTGATCCAAGGTCCTGGGACCGTGACCAGTGACTCAATACCTGGTGGTATTATGCAGAACGGTCAGAAGGTGGAAGAGATATTGGTATCTAACGGCGAAGTTATTCTATCAGGAAAAGATTTGGCTGGATTAGATCCAGATGGTAATATGGAAAGAGCGGGTATGCGGTTAGGCGGAGCAGCTAATGGCAGTCGCGGTGCGGAAGCAGCCAAGATGTTTGCTGAAGTACAAAAACTGAAAGAAGGGTAAGAGCATGTCAGAACTCACACAAACAAGTATTACGGACTTACCCGAGTATCAACGAAAATATATGAAAGAAATCCTAGACCGTGCACAGGCTCTAGGTAAACAGGCTTATACACTTCCAGCATATCAGGTTGCTGGTCGCACACCCTTACAACAACAAGCTACCAGTTTAGCCACCCAAGGTGTGGGTGCGTATATGCCTATGCTACAGGCAGGAGAGAAAGCAACAAGTGCAGGGATTGCAGCAACCCAAAGCCTATTAGATCCGAACGCAGCAATGGCGTTTATGAATCCGTATCAACAGGCAGTTTCCGATGAGATAAACCGTGCCTATGATATTCAAGCTAGAGATGCTGGACTTGCCGCTGTCGGACAACCGGGCGGTCCTTCTGCTTTTGGAGGATCTAGAGCCGAGATAGCGAAACGTGAGATAGACAGGAATCGAGCTTCGGCTTTGGCACAAGCACAGGCGCAAGCTTTTAGTCAGGCGCAACAACAACAATTTAACAGAGCGGATGCAGCGGCACGAGGTCTGGGTAGCTTGGGTATGCAACAAGCTAAACTCGGCGAGGCGTTTCAAGGTCTTAACATTAACGATCTTAATACACTTATGTCCATTGGCGGACAAGAGCAGCAGCAGCGTCAATCAGAACTGGATGCAGCACGTCAGACACAATACCAAAATGTTATGCAGCCTTTCCAACAGCTTGGTTTCTACTCAGACGTATTTCAAGGAATGCCTACGGGTCAAACTAAGTTCTTGGATCAACAGAAGTCAGATCCTAGCTTCCTGTCACAGGCTGCTGGACTTGCCGGAGGGTTGTATAGTCTAGGGCAGATGCCCGGATTTGGGTTTGGAGGAGGGTAACGATGAACGTACTCAACCGTAAGATGTTTGTTAATCGAGATGCTCGGCGCAAGCTGGCAAACATGGGTGGCATACTTGCATCCTCTCCAGAACTTATGCAAACGGCGCAGAGGTTTCAAACTGGTGGTCCAGCCACTGTTCCAGGTTTTGTTCCGTTTAAAACCAAAACTGTAATAATGGGAGATCCAAAAGGCGGCACGTTGTACGATTTGTATTCTGATGGCAGTGCTATTTTGGTTTCTACAGGCACAAGAATTGATCCTAACAACGCAAGCAACCAAAAGTTTCTTCAGATGTTACAAAGATTACCTGATGTAACCAATACATCTATTTCTCAACCAATTGAAGAAACAGACATACCTAAATTAGATACCACTCCTGTTCTTAACGAACAGTTACAAAGCAAGCCTAATACTGTTAGGGTAACCGGGGATGAAAATTACACGCCCACAGCTGCTGAGTTGGATCAACAATTGCTTGACATGGGTGCTCCTGACAAACGTTTTGATTTTGTCTCAATGGATGAGATTTATGGTGACAGAGAAGATCTCAAACCCATGACTCGTACCGAAGCCATGGTTAAAAGCGGACAACTACCTGACTCTAGCAAAATTGAGGATAAACCCGGTACTCTTATGGATGATTTGTACAGGTTGGGCATAGATGCAACAAATGTTCTCAGGGCTGGGGGCATTGACTATGGAAACAGACCTGTATCAACAGAAACAGCAGATAGAATAAATCAAAGATTTGTAGCCTCTCCGTTGGACTCAGATATGTCTACTGCTGCTGCCAATAAAAGTACAAGCACAGACACAGATAAAGTAGAAACAGCAACAAACACACCTTATTATGTTTCTCCAGGTGTGAAAGCAATCAAAGGTTTCTTTGGTTTTGGCGATGACAAAGAAAAAGAAGAAAAAAAGAAAACTAAAAAAACTAAAGAGGTAGAAATTGCAGATGATGCGGATGCGGATTTAGACAAACCCGGTGAAAGAGGTTTTACTCCGGGCGAAGACGACACCATAGCAGCGTTGGAAGAGATAGCCACAAGTGATAAAACTCCAGAAAAAAAAGTTGAAGGAATTAGGGAGAAAATTTTTGGTCCAAATGTAGATTCCCAGACTGCGATAGCTCAATACCAAACAAAGTTTAACGATATCCTTGGAGAAGACAGAGATCTAAATGAAGAGAAGTGGCATACACTAGCCATGATAGGGTTTGCTATTGCTGCTGGTGAGGACCCAAATGCCCTGACCAACATAGCCAATGGTCTGCTTGAAGGTACGAAGATGGCGAGAGAAGACAGAGCCACACGTCAGGCAAGAAAAGATAAGATCAATATGTTGGCTCTTGAACAGTTCTTTGCAGACGAAAGACTCCGTAAAGAATTAGAAGGAAGAGAGACGGTTGCAAACATTCAAGCATCAGCTAGATCTAAGGATTACTTGGAAACATCAGATGGCAGGGCCGCATTATCTTTGTACAAATCAATAGTTATATCACCAGATCCGGGAGGAGAACTTTCAGATAAATCTACATCTGAAAGAATAAAGGCGTTTGAAAATCAAATAGGAAAAGAAAACGCTGATAAATTTTTCGAAGAAACCGGGTTTCCTAGAGCACCAGCCGAAGATGACAAAAGAACTTTAGATGATATTACATAGAGTAGATTAACGATGCCTACATTCTCAGAGTTAGAATCAGCAGCCTTATCTGCTTATGATAGAGGGGATATAGAAGGGGCTAAACGTTTAAAGAAAGAAGCTTTAGCTACACAACAATACGAACTTTTGGAGAAGCAAGCCTTATCCGCTTATGATGCAGGGGACGTAGAACTTGCAAAAGAAATCAAAGCAGAAGCTTTAGCTACACTGGCACCCTTCGAAGAGTCTCGGCTCACGGACATTGGTCGAGGGTTCAAAGCTGCACCTGTCACAGTGGCGCAAGGTATAGCAGAGTTTGGTGCAGCCGCATCAGACATTGCGTTTGGTACAGAATACTCAAGACCAACTAGCGATTTCTTCAACGAGTTTAGAAGAGAGAATGACCTTGATCCTCGAACCACGGGTGGAGAAATCACAGAAGAACTTTTGTCTTTTGGTCTAGGTTTTATTCCCATAGCTGGATGGTTAGGTCGTGCTAGTTCCGTGGCCCGTGGCACAGCCAAAGTAAAAGCTCCTGCCAAAAGCAAGTTCTTTAAGTCAGCAGAAAAGTTTGGCAAATCTAAAACAGGTAAAAATTTATTAGACAGTCGAGCAAAGTTAATCGGATCTACTGCCTTAGCTACAGCAGGATACGAGGCTTTTGTTACACCAGACGGTAGACCTACTATATCAGATGCTTTTGATTTTATGCCTGATGCACTTAAAACAACTGATACAACACAGATGAGTGGGTCTGAACTAGCATACAATAGACTCAAAAATAAATATCGAAGAGGCATCGAAGGAGGTTTAGCCAGTGGATTTGTAGATCTGGTTTTGCCTGTGGTGGGTGCAGGTGCTCGAGAACTTGGGGCTTTACCGTTTGTTAGTGAGGGTTTGTCAACGCTAGGCCAGGGAGCGCAAAAGTATTTTGGTGCGGCTAACCGATTACTTGATAAGGCTCCTGGAATTAAACCAAGCAAACAGAAATTCAAAGAGTGGTTTAACCCAACTGCTTTGGCAGATGCAGATATTATGGAAGAGGCATTCGATGTAAAAGCTGTGAGAGACACAGCAGAGCGCGAGGCTTTCCAGTACTATAAAGCTTTTGAAAAAGCGACAGGAGAATTTTTTAGAATATCTAAAGTTCCTGCCATGCGTAGACGTAAAAGAAAAGAAGTTAAAGAAAAGCTGTACAATTATCTTATAAATGGAAACGCAGAGAGTCTTGAGGGTTTGAACAAGGGAGCAAAGAAAGCTGCCGAGCGTATGCTTAGATTGGACCAAGAGTTTCAAGACAAGTTTATATTAGAGTTAGAAAAAAGAACCGAAGGGGTTACAGGCACTCCGTTGGTTGCCGCCCTTAATACTATAAAAAGAAACAGAGATGAGGTCGGTGGATACTTACGTCGTAGGTTTGAGATGTATGACAGGCCAGATAAGTTCTATGACAACTTAGATTTTGATTCCAAAGTTTATCAAGATGCTCTTCGAGAAATGAAAACTTATGTTAGGAATACACAAAGAGATCCTGGAAAAACACAATACGAAGAACTCTTTGGAGAGGGAACATATCAAGGTGCTCTTACTGATGCAGAAGCAGATGCCTTTGCAGAAAGAAAACTTTTATCGTACTTAAAACTAGATTTAGCGGAAGGTGTTATAGATCCCAAAAGTGCCCTTGAGTTAAGAAAGAGTGCGTTGAAAGAAGTTAACAATGTTGTTTTGCCTGGGCGAGTGGTCAGCTTGGTTGACAATATGTTAATCGAACGGGTTGAGGAACTAAACAAACTACCAAAGACTCTTGAGCTAATGGGAGAAATCAAAGATCCTCAGACTGCATTTATTAGAACCATATCTGATTTAGCTCAAACAACAGCAGGTTTAAAATTCTATGAAGGCGTAGCAAAAGATATTTCTGAAGGAGGATTTAGCGTAGCTGCCTCCACTGCTTTCAATATGTTGAACAGAGGACAACGACCCGCGATTGTTCGTGCTCCAAAAGCTGAACCAAATTTTTCTACAACAGTTGGTGGAGACGAAAGACGCATCATTTATGATCCAGAAACTCTGGAGTTTGCGGACACAGAAGCAGCTAATATAGAGGGTTTAGTTATACCAAAAGCTGAGTTAAGTTTTTTAAAACGTTTACAAGCAGAAAACTATGTAAAATTAGAACCAGATAAAACAGGAGAATCTTTCTTCGGCGGTGCGTATGCAGACCTATCTGATATGTATGTAACCCCAGAGGTCAAACAAGCACTCACAACTCCTGCTCGTATGGGACTAGATGAACTAGGACAAGCCATAGCCATAGGTGCATTGCTCAAGGGTCAGGCACAACGTATGACTATTGTTCCTAACATTATCTCACAAGCTAGAAACATTAGCGGTAACGTTATTGCTGTGGCAAACAACGGAAACTTTACCAAGGACAGTGATTTTATAGATGCCTTCAGGGTGGTTGCAGCCAACGTGGATCTTATGGATGACGAGGCGGTTCGTAAGTACAGCCGAGAGCTTGGTGCTTTGGGTGTTATGGATACCAGCCTTGTAACCTCTGCCCTTCGAGACTTCAAAGAGATGGCACAAGACTTTCAAGTGGCAGGTAGGTTACAAACTGCTGTGGACAAATCAACATCCGTCATACCCTTTATGCAACAGCTTGAATCGTTTTATTCTGACTCTGACTCTTTCTTCAAAATGATGTCTGTATTTGCGGAGCAAGCAAAAGTAACCAACGCTCTTGGTAAAGCAAACTTGGACATCAATAACCTGCCACCAAATGTATTTCCTGAGTTACAAAAAGTATTTGTAGAACAGGGGATTGCCAAACGTGGAGCATCCTTGGCTCTTGAGCAATCACCTGCAAACTTTCTCCTAACTATGTCGGGCGACATCGTTAAAGATACCATGCCTGTGTACAGCCGTGTAGGTAAAGCAATCCGTAGACTCGATGCTATACCAGTGTTTGGTAACTTTACATCGTTTGCATCTGAAAACATCAGAAACTCTGCCAACACCTTGGCTCGAGGCATCAAAGAAATGTCTTTCAAAATAGATCCCAACACGGCGTCAGGTAGAGCTTTAATTAATTCAATAGGGGAGGAGAATGCAAAGATTCTTGAACGACGCATCCACGGTATTGGAACCAACAGACTTACGTCCTATGTAGCTACGTCCGCTATTCTTCCAGCAGCCATGACCAAAGCTTCGATGCTTGCAACAGGAACCACGGAGCAAGAGATGAACGCTGCTCTTACCTTGACAGCAGACTTTTACGACGGACATCAGATGATCGTTCTCGACAATGACAAACGTGGCAACATATCCATGGGAGATCTTAGCTTTATATTCCCGCATGCATTTGTTTTAGATCCTGCCCGGGCTGCTCTTCGAACATATTTTGAACAGGGTGAATTGGGTAAAGGCGAGGCTGAACAAATACTAAACTCTTCCTGGTCCGCTATTGAGGGTTACGCCGAACCGTTCTTGTCTGAATCTTTGATCTACGAACGGGTAAGAGATGTGCTGCCACAGTCTTGGATTGGTCGAGACGGGGAAACACAAACAGGTTCAAGAGTTTATGCAAGCGCAGATGATTTTGGAACCAAACTGCAAAAGAGTTTTACACACATAGCTGGTACATATATCCCAGGTTACGGTCGCATGTTCCAGGAAGAACGATCTGGTAAGTTTCAAGAGGGTCGATTGCTTCGAGCGTTAAAGGATCAGGGGGGAACTCGTGGTCAGGAGTATACGGTCAATGAAGAACTTGCTCGGGTTGTAACAGGTCTTACACCCATCAACGTGAATACTAGAACTGATTTTGAGTTTCAAGGTGGTGAGTATCTCCCACTTAGATCCTCTGCCAAGGGGTCTGCCAACAGAGAAATCAAACGTGCAGATGCAACCATACCAGAAGTCATAGAAGGATGGTCCACGTACCTCGATAACTTATATCGTGAGCAAAGTAGACTGTACTACAAGATCGAAGCTGCTCGAGCCATGGGTGCGAGTGACGCATCCATACGCAAAGGCCTAGTAAAATCTGGTATGGGTGGAGCAGAAATTAACGTCATTATGCGTGGGCAGTTCTGGCCTGGTTTAGCTTCCAGGGAACTAATTATAGAAGTCAAATCAGAAATGCGTAGCGAAGATAAAAAGTATTTAATTAAGGAACGTCCTTGGGCAGAACTAAACAGGTTGTCCAACGAACGTAGGTTTGAAAAGCTACAGCCATTGGTGGCAAAAGAAGAAAGAGATGCCAGACTTGCAGAGCGTCGTGCAGATCGAGCACGTAGGATAGCGGAGGCCACACCAGTAATAACTACGCCTGAAGTAGAACAGCCACAGGCCGAGGTGTCTTTTCCGCAGACTATCACAACCCCAGTTAGAAACACGTTGGCTCAAGTCAGAAACACAGCAGGTAATCTAACAGAAGGGTTTGTAGAAAGAGCACAGACCATTGCTCCAAGTGTCTTCGGTGACCCTGCTTCGCAGAGTGCCAACCTAGAAATACAAAGACGTAGCGACTAGTCTTCTTCTACTTCTACCCTAACGCCCTTGCCTCCCAACAGTTGTATGAGTTCATCAGCAGATGCTTCTACATCTCGTAAAGTCTTTTCGTTTCCTGTTGTAGCAGCTAACTCTATGGCTGTGCCAACAAAATCCATCAGGCATTTGACCTGCATTGGATGCATTTCTCTTAATCCTAGTGTCTTCATGTTTGGATCTATCACTCTACTTCTCCCCAATCTGGTTGAATATCTACGTCAATTTTAGAGGGCACCTTGAGAGGTACACCTGTTTCCATTAATTCTTTTATTTTTTCAACTTGGGCTTCATCTTCTATGTTGAAGCATAACTCATCATGCACCGTAAGCATAGGTGTAAGTCCCTCGTTGTAACAATCAAGCATTGCTTTCTTTGTCTGGTCGGCTGCTGATCCCTGAATCAATCTGTTCAATGCCTTGTATGTGAAGGCTCTTCTAATCTGTTTGCCGTACTCCTTCTGTGCGTCGTCGTGAGGCAGTGGTTTACCTACTCCGAAGGTTACAGGCTCCCAAAGAGGAAACCTGCACTTACGGCCCAGTAGAGTGCGTATCTGACCGTTGTCTGATGCTTGTTTGGTAGCAAGGTCTGCAAGACCTTTGACAAACGGCACCTTATCCCTGTGTTGTCTGATCAAACTCTTCGCGTCATCCGCAGGTATACCAAGCTGATCTGCCAACTTAGCCACGCCCATGCCATACATGATACCAAGGTTTACGGTTTTGGCTTGCTTACGAGTAATCCCTGCTAGATCTGCCACCATCTGGTGGAGATCCACGTCTCCTGTATTGAACTCGTCTACGATGTTGTCGACCACAGAGTGCCTCAAACCAACAGGCACGGAGGCTGCAAAGTGCACCAGTAACCTTGGCTCCTGGCTTGAATAGTCAAATGATCCCCACTGGCAACCATCCTCTGGTATGAATAAACCACGGATCATCTTCTTGATGTCGGGATCTCTAGCAGGAATCTGCTGTAGGTTTGGGTTGGATGATGAGAAGCGTCCAGTAACCGTGCCACCCTCGTCTCTTCGTGTGGAGTGTAGTTCAGTATGCACACGACCCTCATGTTCATGTCGCAGTATGCTATCGATAAACGTAGAGTCCGCTTTGTCGAACTCACGTAGCTTGACCAACGCCTGACATACTTCTGAGGGGTGGTCGTTTAAAAATGATTTGGTAAACGATGGCGCACCCTTTTCTGTGGTAAAGTATTCCATGCCTAATTTATCAAACATCTTCTGGATGGAGGCAGAGGCCCAAATGTCCACCTCCATACCTGCTTCCTTTTCGATATACGAACGTAGTTCTTTGGTCTTGGTTCGAATCAACTTCTTGTTTTTGTCTGCCTTGTCCAGATCTACACGCACACCATTGGTTCTCATGTCCAACATACAGCGTATCAAGTCTGTCTCTACATTCCAGATGTGCCAGAGTTCTTGCTCCTCGAGTTGTATCTTCAAGGCTTCCCATAGTTTGAGTGTGGCAACGGCATCCTGCTCGGCATACGATCCTACATACTTGGGCGGTAGCTTGTACATCTCTGCCTTTGGATCTACGCCCCACTCCTTGGCTGCTGCCTGTAAAAGTTTCTCGTCTTTTCTAATCTGCACATAGTCTCGAGCCATTGCATCTAGTCCAAAGGACCAACGGTTCTCGTCCACCAGTGCGCCAGTAATCATCGTGTCAATGATCCTGCCTTGTATCTCTATGCCCTCGGATCTCATCCAACCTGCATCGTAGGTTGCGTTGTGCATGATCACGTTCATGTCAGGCACAGCCATCTGTTTCTTTAGCCACTTGAGCGTGAACTTCGGATCTAGATTGTGTGCGTTTTCATGACGTATGGGAAAGTATCCTTTGTATTCTCCTGCTGCTACAGCTATGCCGATGATATGTCCGTCCTTACGTGCCCATCCTGGCCCCAGTGTTTTGATGTTAGGATCATAGGTTTCTAGATCTACAGCCACATCCTTGTAGCCTGTCAGGTCTGGGTACTCTGGTGGTATGTTCCAGTCTTTATCTATTAGATCTAGTTCCCCTTTGATCTGGTGGTGCAGCGCACTACCAAACAGGTTTACCTGCATATTATTTCTCCTCAATGAACTCCGCACCCAAGGCGGTGTATCCTGCTTTATCGATCCACGAATCCTCGTGATCTATTGTTTCTATTAGTCTGCTCGTTTTTACCCAGTCCATCATCAACGTGACGTGGGCCGGAGTTATCTGACCATGCTTCTCCATGGCTCCTTCTATTATTATATTCCATCCATCGGCTATACGTTGGTGGTTTTTGTATGCATCACCGTAATCCTTGGCCCTGTCACCATGGATTAGTTTTGCTGCTGTCTCCAAAACCTTTTGCCGTTTCATTGGATTGTTTGCTCCTCTTCATCATTTGGAAAATAGAACAAAGCAAATGAACCACACTTCGGACAGGAGAAGTTCGATACCATAATAAACTCCTCTCCAATGTCGCTGTCATGGTCACCACCCTGAATCATTTGATCTCCGCAGTATAAACATCTCATATCGTGTACCTGTAATCGTTTGTTGATTGTAATATGTACAGAGAGTTACGTGCTCGAGTTACCCCAACATAAAACGCTCTGTGCTCATCGTCTTGAAACCTGCTTTCACAGGCAGACTTGGTAGACCCTAAGTATACCAAACAGTTGTCGTCTTCTCCACCCTTCATGGCATGAAAGGTAGACAGCTTTATACGAGGAGCAGACAGTAGATCGTCCCCCCTACGCATCATTGCTGCAATGTAATCCTGATCTATCCTGCTTACACGCAACACCTCGTAGCCGCTCTGCTCTGCGCCTACCAGTAAACCGTATTCCTTTTGTAGTTCATCCATCGTTAACTCTGCATCAGGAGCCAGTACGTCTAGCCTTTGCGTAAAGCCACGTTTGACCACTGCGTTCTGTCCCTGCTTTGGTACAGACGAGTACAGATCCTTGATCCTCTGTAGCCCAACCTTCTTGTCCTGACACAGGTCCTCCCAAGTAAACAGATTTGCCACCAGTTTATCCGAGATACTGGGCCTACCCTTGATTGAATATTTAAACCCCATGTTCCTGATCTTCTTTGCCATGTCATGGACATAGCCATTTGTTCTTGCCATGAGTGTCCACGATCCCTCATGGAGTGGCGTTTCATCAAGGTGGTTGATCCATTCGACCAAACCCTCTTCCTCTCTTGGTTTGAATATCTTGGTGTGTCGATCCTCAATCCTACCTGCAAGAACCCTTGCTAGTTTATGCACGGACCTTGGTATTCTGTATGACTGATCCAAAACATCTATGTCTTTGGAGCATTCCTTGAATAACTCCACGTCTACGCCTGTCCATCTGTGTATAGCTTGGTCGTCATCCCCTGCAATGAACACATTTTCCGCTTCGCTTGCTATCTTAACAGCCATCTCCCACTGCAATGGAGTAAAGTCTTGGGCCTCATCTATAAACAGGTAGTCAAGTTTGGGTACGTCACCCACCTGTATGTACTTATCGATCATGTCCACATAGTCGTATTTGTTTATGGCTTGTTTGTACTGCTCAATCTGCTCGTGCAATTGCACCAACTTGGGGAAGTGCAGCGTCCGGTCAGCCGTATCGTTGAACTCTTTGTCCAACGTAACCATGCGTAAACGTGATCTTCCTATCATCTGCAAGTAGTCGGACCCTGATCCACCCAAAGAAGGCAGAGCCATTCCGTCCTCAAGAGAGTTAGAGAGTTTACCTTCGAAGGTTAATCCTACCGTTTCTCCTATGTTGTCGTAGTCGTCCTTCTTCATAATGTCTTGCGGCTGCAAGCCTAAAGATCGGAACCCAAACGAATGAGACGTTCTCATGTACGGAAAGTCTTTTGGTTCCAAGTCAAACTCCTCACAGGCTCGAGTCACCATCTCTTCGATGGCTTTCCGTGTAAAAGAAATCACACCTATGCGTGATGGGTGCGTTCCTTCTGACAAAGCCTTGCGGATCTCCTCTATTAGACGGTAGGTTTTGCCGCATCCTGGCGGTCCAAGAATTAATTTAGCTTTCGGTATCATACTCTTTACCCCTCGGTCTTGTGTTTACCCAGTCTTCGATCTCAGTCAGAACCCAACGGCTCGAGGATCTCCTGTTTGTCTCGTCACCCAGAACTATGGGCTTCGGAAAGTCTCCAGTCTGCGAGAGTTTGTATATGTAGGATTTCGATACGCCTAGCATTTCGGCTACCTCACCCACCCGCAGCAGTCGATTAGAATGGGATTTCATTGCTATACTCCTTTACAGGTAATTCTATTTCTTCTTCCTCAAACGCAGGGACAAACCAACAACGTACATTAGTTCTTGTTTCACCCTTTGGTCCTCGCTTGGTTATGTTTTGTTTTGTGGCATCACCCCCAAGATCTCGTATCATCTGGGTTATCTGTCCACGGCTTGTGACAGCGAACCTTCTGTTATGCAAAAACTCGAGTAGTCCTTCCAGTTTAAACTTGGTAACCCCACCGTCGGTCCATGGTTTATTCATAACGATTTCTTCTGGAGCCATGGCTCGGATGTGGCTTGTGCAATACGCTTCCAACAGATCTTTGAACTGACCTGTTATCGTAAGTTCCTCCGGTACATCTATGTAAGTAGCCTGACTCATTAGATTATTGACCATCTGCTGCCACTTTTGTGGCTTGGTGGTTGGCGGCATGAACATGCACTGCTCCATACATGCACGTTGCCACAGCGTCTGGTTCTGTAGCTGCTCCGTTGTAAGTTGAATACGTGTGCCGTTCACGTCCATAAAATACAAACGTGGTTCAGACAGCATGATTGTCAGACCACCAACCTGCGGTGCATCGGGTGCGTCCTGACCTATACCAAACTTAGCCAAAGTGCACAGCGCAGGATCACAATAACTTTTGAACGGCTCGTCTTTGCATGTGTATCCGTAATCCTTTTTCTCGTGCTGCTTGATAAGCGTTGCTACCTCCTGAGATTGCAGTGGTGGAGAAAACATCGTGCGGTTGTATTCTTCCACAGAGTTTTGCCAACTGTCTGGGAACTTGTTCTTACAATACACCGCCATCATAAACAGCAGCTTGTTCCTTGGTTCTGACTGTGGTCCGTCTGCAAAGATATGCCGCAAGCATGGCGGTCCATCCTCAAAATGTTTGCGTTGGGATTGTGATGAGCGCAGTGCCTCAAGGTCAGACAAGTTCACACGCTTGTTGTCTATCTCCGTAAGAAACTCGTCAAGCTCCATGGCTTCTATCTTTTTGTTGTAACAAAATCTCTGCGGCATCTCCGCATCAAAGTATGGCATGTTGATAAAGTTACCAACATCTCCACGCTCGGCTATAATCTGATCCTGCTTGGGAAAGATCTCTACACCACTGTGTCCCAAGAGTATCGCCATCTCTGTAAGATACTCTCGAACTACAGCAGCAGGTTCCCAGTCTTTTAGAAACAAATACAAATGGGCACCGCCCGACTTAGATCTGCAATGCAACAAAGGCAGATCCAGTTTGTTTATTCGTTCCTGCAATTCTTTGTGGTTGAGGTCATACACATCTACATCGATGGCCCCAAACTTACACATGTTGTCCTCGTTGATTGGGATCGCACCAATCCCCTGCTTGCCGTCGATGTGCCCCTGCACAATCTCCTCGGTCATAGGCTCTCGAACAATCTTACTCTGGCTTTCTGCCTTGCCGTTACGTCCGATCCTACCGACCGTAGTTGTCCCATGTGCGGACAATGCGCCAGTGTACGCGGCAAGAAGCTTCTTTGCTTGTGACATTTACTGCTCCCGTTGAAATGAAAAAGGGGCGGTAAGGGAAAGTAACCGCCCCCAGGCTGCTTAGAAGGGGATTTCTTCTCCGTCTTTCGAGGGAGAGTCCTCGACTTCTGGGGCAGCTTTCACTTCACCTGCGGCTACACTGTCACGGAATGACTTAGCCTCAAGTAGGAGATCTCGGTTTTCTAACAAACCGATCTTTTCGATAGCGTAGTTGAACCACGTACCTTGGTCATTTGACTCTTCGACAGTGGTAAACTTCCACTGATTGCCAAACAACGGTGGCGTAATCAACTGACCTGTCTTAGGATGCTTGATCTTTTGCATCGCGATCTGGGTCTTCCAACGACGACTAACCTTCAACTGGCTAGACTTCATGTCGATAACTACAGGTTGAAAAGAACCCTCGTCATCCACAACCAAACAGTAATGTTGGTCAGACTTCACCAGTTCGTTGCCGCTAGGTAAGATCTCTTTTGCGCCCTGACGTTCTGTCTTTTGCAAGACTGGGTCTGTCGGTGCGATCTCACCACGGAACCCACCACCTTGTTCACGCGGTGTGAACTCAAGGTACTTGGTGGTTTGGAAACAAGGTATGACAGTCACACCTTCCTCCCCTGTCCAATACTGTTTGGTCACAGTGTTGAACATATCCCCCTGTTCCGAGCCTTCGATGTACTCAGCTTCACGCTTCTTCAACTGAGGTGACATGGCTTGCAGGATGCGGACAAACGGAATTTGCATCTCCGAACTGTCGTATGCTGCACCCTCCCCTGCGAACTCGAGAATATCATCCATCACATCGGTTGATACTGCGGTCTCTTTTTTCTTTGCTACTGCGGTCGCCATTATGCTTTCCTCCTAATCTGCGCTGCATTTGAAATGAATGCCCCGAACATATCGAGGTCAATGGGTTTACCATCCGTGACTCTCTCCTTTACGAAAGCCTTGAGTGTGGATGGATGTACATGGGTCTTGGTCACTGGATCGAAACCACGGTCTTGTAGTATTCCAACAACGTCCCCTGCCAGATTGTCCTGACCTTTACCAAAGGAACAGGTGACATCGTTCTTTATGATGTCGTCCAATCCGTTCTCACGCAGCCATGCGAAGGCGTCTTCCTTGCGGTCTTGCGGTATTGATGCACTGATAATCATCTTACGCTCAACAGTCAGACCGTCTACGTCTATACGTTCGAGGCCCATCTCATCCATGAGTGCAGGGATGTTTTCTACGGAGAGCTTGTGCTTCTCCTGCTTCAGTGCTTTCATGTGGTTCTCTGCATCCTCGATCTGTTGCTCGATGTTGCGGAGATTGCGAACCAGTTGACTTAATTGTTTTCCGGTTCCAGTATCGACTGACGACAGTGCTGCCGATTCGTCGAACATGTCTTCAAATATATCGTCCATAAGTTTCTCCTCTTCAGGGTTGATATAACGGACGCACTATGCTATCCGTACTGAGGACAATAGTGGAGATATGTGGTGGTTGTCAACTACAATTACAAATTAAAACCATTTTCTCACCAGTTGACTGCTCTCGAACGGGGATGGGACAGGCTGGAGTTTGGTTACTTCATGGAGATGGGGACAGGTAAATCAAAAGTTTTACTCGATAACATAGGTATGTTGTACCTGTCAGGTCAGATAGACTTTGCTTTGGTTATCGCACCCAAGGGCGTGTATCGAAACTGGGTAGCCAAAGAAATACCAGAGCATATGTCAGATGATATACCACATCGAGTGATCCGATGGGTAGCCTCGCCAAACAAAACCCAACAGGCAGAGATGAGATCTGTTGGTGAGAAGTTCGATGGCCTTACAATCTTTGTTATGAATGTGGAGGCTTTCTCATCTGTCAAAGGCAAGACGGGAGGGGAGTGGATGGCTCGTGCGTTTGGTCGAAATGGATTGATTGCCGTCGACGAATCCACCACTATCAAGAATCCAAAAGCCAAACGCACCAAAGCACTAATGAGAATTGCAGCAGCCTTCAAGTACAAAAGACTACTGACAGGATCTCCCATCACAAAAAGTCCCATGGATATATATTCACAGTGCGAGTTCCTTCGCCCAGGTCTCCTTGGCTACGACTCCTACTACTCCTTTCAATACAGATACGCAGTCGTGCAACGCAAAACCATGGGTTCGCATTCATTCCAGCAGATCGTAGGATACAAGAACCTTGATGAACTGACTGAGAGGATCGATGCATTTTCCTATCGCGTACTGAAACAAGACTGCCTCGATCTACCCGAAAAGATCTACACTGTTCGGTATGTCGAGATGACCAAGCAACAACGAGAGATGTACAACTCAATCAAGCAGTATGCCCTCGTCATGTTGGATAGTGGCGAACTGTCCACGGCCCCTGCTGTTATTACCCAGATGTTGCGCTTGCAACAGATACTATCGGGACATTTGAAAACCGACGATGGTGAAACAATATACTTCGATTCCAAACGTATGGATGCGTTGAAAGAAATAATCGAAGAACACGACGGCAAGGCTATCATTTGGTCACGCTTTCGATACGACATTCAACAGATCACCAAGATGCTAAACGAAACCTTTGGCGAAGGTTGTGCGGCCTCGTTCTATGGGG
>TARA_R100000697_G_scaffold40155_1_pt1 | contig 16027 bp, 31 predicted proteins | sample TARA_R100000697 | Tara Oceans TARA_R100000697 (sample SAMEA2622788) | marine metagenome | biome: marine biome (ENVO:00000447); feature: surface water layer (ENVO:00002042); material: "saline water (ENVO:00002010), including plankton (ENVO:xxxxxxxx)" | depth 5 m
TACTAAGGTAATTGATATCTTAGAAGAGAAGAATTGGAAACCAACCGCAGCGATGCAAACTAGTACTCGTACAGGTTACGAAGATACAGTACCATTCAAGAAACACATTTTACGTTTCAGAAACACAGAGTTAGATAACCTTTCATCTGAGATTGGAGATACTCACCCAGAGATTGTATTAACGAACTCTCACAATGGTAGATCATCTTTTAAATTTCACGTTGGGTTATTCAGATTGGTTTGTAGTAACGGATTAGTAGTTGCAGACAAAACTTTTGATGAGTACACTATTCGTCACAAAGGATTTAAAAAATCCTCCATCTTAGATACTGTTGGGCAGATTACCACCAACATTCCAAATGTGATTGGTAAAGTACAAGATATGATGGGGGTTGAGTTGACACCCCAACAACGAAGAGATTTCGCACAACAAGCGGTAATCGAAAGATGGGGTAAAGACAGACACGTTAACTTAGATGAATTATTAACCATTAACAGAGCCGCAGACAAAGGAAATGATTTGTGGACAGTATTCAACAGAGTACAAGAGGGAATGATTAGAGGAGGTTTAAACACCTACGTTAAGAAAAACGGAAAAATTAAATATAATAAAACCAGAGCAGTTAAGTCGATAGATGAAAATCTAAAAGTTAACAAAATGTTGTGGGGATTAACAGAGACTATGGTGTGATAGTAGTTTGATTTGTTTGAAAAATTAGGGGGAAGAAATTCTCCCTTTTTTTTTTGTTTATTAAATTATTTTTTCTATATTTGTATAAACAAATTAATTATGCCACAGATATATGAAGTAGGAGGATGTGTAAGAGATGAAATCATAGGTGTTCACACCAATGACATCGACTTTACATTCGTTTTAGATAATACTAATCAAACAATAGATGAAGGATGGGATGAAATGTTATCTCATCTAAAAAATGAAGGGTTCAAAATATTTTTGGAAACCAAAGATTGTTTTACTGTTAGAGCTAAGTTCCCTAAAGGACATGTGAATGAAGGGTTGGTTGCAGACTTTGTAATGGCTCGTAAGGAAGTAGGGTACATATTAGGTACACGAAAACCTATATTAGAGTTAGGTACATTGGAAGATGACTTAAGGAGAAGGGATTTTACTCTTAATGCATTAGCAAAAGATTTAGATGGAACTATTGTTGATTTATTTGAGGGTAGAAAACATTTAGAGGAAGGTATCTTAGTTACCCCATTAAATCCAATTAAAACTTTTTTTGACGATCCGTTAAGGATGATTAGGGCATTAAGGTTTTCAATTACTAAAGGTTTTGAGATTGATCCTGAAGTTTGGGACGCAATGTTTGAACCGGGATTAATTGAACACTTAAATAAGGTAGTATCAAAAGAAAGGATACAAGGTGAGGTTTCTAAAATGATGAAACACGATACAGTATCTACTTTAAGGTTACTGGCGAAGATTGATAAAATTGAACCTAAACTATTGGAGGTTATGTTTGGTGGCGACATATGGTTATTACCATCAACAAAAAAATAAGAGTACACAACGGACAAGGCTATGGCGAGTGAGTTGTGACATAATAAGGGTAGGAGATTAAAAAGGTTTTGTTACTATAGAAGAAAAAAATACTTGTAACAAAAGGAAGTAGCGGAAGGGTACATAATATGATCCTGTAAATTCTAGACAGGCAGGAGGCCAAAACCCTTTTTAATCGTTTGAACTAACGTTATGAACAACAACAAATCGGTGGGATGCGAGTGGTTGACCAGTACTCTTTTTTTATTATTATTTTCTACATATTTATTTAATAGAAACCTTTTAATTTTATGAAGAATGTGCCAAGTAAATTTAATTTGAGCACTCGTTTAATACTAGTAATAATGGGGATAGTGTCAGTTATTGCATTGCCTTTAGTATTTGGGTGTGAAGGTAGTTATAGTCAATACTATAATAACATACCCGCGCTATTTACCATTATATTTTCCACATTATCAATAGGTTTATTTATACATAGTAATGGTGAATGGAGATTACCGGCAATATTTTTAATAATATTGTCAGTATGTGACATGTATAAGTTTCCTGTCATACATTATGGTGCCGCAATACTTTTCTTCACATTATCTACTTACGCTATGTGGAATGATAAGAGGGTAAGTGGTTTTGGTAAAATTTCTTTAGTGTTATATTTTTTATTTTTCATTGACTTATTAATTTTTGAATTGGTACAAGTATTAATAATTTGTATTTTTCATTTAATTTATGTTATTAAAATGTTTAATATTAAGTTAGAAAAACTTACAATTGAAGGGGTTATAGAAGAAGAAAAATAGATATTTATATTTTATGTTACCTAAAACATTTCACAAAGAAAATAAAAAAAATAGAGATAGTGTGTTAAATAAATTAAATTTATATACTGTTACCTATGATTATATTTTAAATCCCTATTATGGTGAATACATAAAAGAATTTTATGAAAAGACGGGCAATGTAATTGATGTTTTAGGAGTAATAGAATTAACAGGATATAGTGAAGAAGAAGTTGAGTTTAATTTTCACCAACTAATGAAAATATTTTATATTAGTACTAAAAAAATAGAAAGTTATGAATTAATTTCTATCACTCATTAGTGAAACCGTTTTGTAACCTATCGAGTATCTTTTTAAGTTGAGATGCGTGTTCATAGTTTTGTTCTTCTACTGCATCTTCTTTTTGTTCTTCTAACAAATCTACAATATTAGTTTCTCCTAATATTTGAATAAATTTATTTTTTGCCGATAATTTACCTTTAGGTGTATTATGAATGGTTATAACATATAATATAGTACCTAACAATTCAAATAGTAATGTAAATGAATTACCTTTAAAGAACAATTCTTCACCTTTTAGGTTAGAAACTGTTCTATAAATAGACATCTTTTCCTCAACCACAAAAGGTATATTTTTTAATTCATTTAGTGGTATAAATTCTAAATTATAAAGTTGATCATCCTTACCAACACCATCAAAATCTATTCTTATATCTACAAAATCTTCTTCTAACGCAACTTCTATGTAGTCAAAAATTTTATAAGCTTTAATATATTGTATGCCTTTATTTGGTTTAACTTCAACACCATCTTCATCCCACTCAGTTAAAAAATTATCGATAGAAGAGTCACCCATAGTCTCTTTGTATACTATATTAAAAAAGTCTTTTTCTTTTATGACGTGATTAAAAAATGTTTTAAAAGTAATACCTTTTTCTAATTTTACTGGGCAATCCAAATAATGTTTAATAGTTTCTATAGGAGTTTCTTCTTTAGATACCCTATCAATTAAACATAGATCACCATTTTTTTTAAAATATATTGTTTTCATCTTAATTATAAATAGGCACTATTTGAGATAAAGTATTTATCTTATAACACCTACCATCTACAGTTGCAGATATCTCCCAACCAAAAAATTCATTAGGACCTATTTTTTCTAAGATTCCCTCCACATCTTTGTATTCTTCGATAACTACACCGTTGATGTTGTCCATACAGAATACATTTTTTAGTATGACGGGTTTGCCAACTAGTTTTTCTTTTCTCATTTTAAATTTATATTAATGAAATAGTACTTCGTCTTTAACTACGCTTTGTTCGGTAACAATATAATATTGAGCGTTTCTTTCTTTGTCTTTATTAGTAGAAATTAATCCCTCCCATTGATCAGAATTTTTATTATTTACTAAATAAAACTTTTCAAACTCTTCCCCATATTTTTGAGACAATTCTTCTTTTAATTCAAAAATTAATTTATTTATTTTATTACTCATTTTGATAATGTAATCTATTCTATAAGTATATGTAATTTAGTAAAAATAATACTATAATATTGATTTTTTTTTATTTTGTCAACTATTGAATTTATAAATTTTTATTATTAATATTATACAATGAATGATGCAATAAAAAAAGCAATTAAGAAGTACTTAGATAAAAGAGGTAATTATACCGAAGAAAACGAAAAGTTATTTTATTCTGAGTTATTAGATGATGTGAATCAAGTAAAAACACTTAGAAAGGATTTAGACAATTCTATTGTTGAATTAAAAAGTGAAGTAATTAAAAGTAATATTATACCGTTGCTGGAAAATGTTTTTAGGGAAAACAATGAAAAGGTGGTGGAGATACTAAACAACACACATGACACTAAAATTTTTTATGGTGTTACAGATGCACTAAATAAACTATTAATTAATCATAACCAATACCAAAGTAATTATTCATATAATGCAGGAGAAATTAAAGAATTAAAAGAATCATTTGTATTAACAGATGATAAATTAAAAGAATTAATTACGGAAATAAATTTGGATATTAAATAATTTTTTTTTACTTTTATGTTATGTTAAGTGATAATCATATTAAACATTTCATAGAAAAAAGTAAAAAGTTTCTCGATAGATATATTTCATACACTAATAATTCTTTAGGTATACCATCAGTAATTAAAATAAAAAAACACAAAAAAAGTATATTAGATCCTGTTACTTCTCCTTATGTTTCTTTCTGTGTAACCCATTCAGTTGAGAGGCACTACTGTTCATTAGGTATCGCTACCTTATTAGAGACGGAAATGTGCTTACCCGCAAAAGAGAGCTTTCAAATTGCAGAATATATAGTACAAAAAAAATATAATCAATACATTGATGTTGTAATGTCTACATAAATTTTATATATTTATGGTTAAATTAAATAATGAAAACTTATATTTCTATAGTTGCACTCTTTAATATTTTAGGTTTTATTGTATATTTTATATATAAAAAAATAAAAACAAATAGAGTGAGTATACCCATAATTTATATTGAAACAGAAGAGGAAGAAGAAAAATATCTATCTGAGTATAAATTTTCAATCCACACAAAAATTTTGGAGAGTGTTGAAAAAGCGTTTGATGAGGACATAGAAAATATTGAGTTATTTCAAGTAGTCAATAATTATAGGGGGTTTACTTTTGTTGTTATGGTAGAAAGAGGTAGTTGGTTGGACAGTTTAACCAAATGTTTAAATTATTATAAAGAAACAGAAGAATACGAATTATGTGGTAGGACACAGAAATTAATAGATAAGATAAACGATGTATAAGTTAGATTTACATGGTGTTAGACATAAAGACGTACCCAAAGAAGTAGACTCTTTTGTGGGTAATCACCTACAAAAAGGAACAAGAGAGGTAAGTATAGTTATTGGACATAGTGATAGAATGAAAGAAATTGTTGATAAAACATTAGAGGATTATGGAATGAAAAGCGAATACCATTTCCTCACACCAACAATAATATTGGTAAATCTTGTGTGAAGTCACTGACAAAACTTTTACAAAACTACGTAGTTAATACACAAATTAAATTCTATTTATTTATGTATGTGGATAGAATTAAATATTGGTTTGTTATGTGGTATTTTGTTACCACCTCTAATATATATTTTAATCTTATATCTTATATCACCCCTTAAAACTTTAACGTTAAGTAAGTCTTTACTTTATTTTATGGGTGGAATATTGTCAATTAATTTTGTATATATGTATTATGCCTTTATAGATGTAAATACCATATCACCTTTTTATGAACAGTTTTTTGGTGTTGGACCTAGAGAAGAAATATGTAAGTTTTTGGCTTTCTTAGGGGTATCTACTGCATTTAAAAAAGAAAAAACTCATCCTGTCGCAACTATGTTTTATATGGGTATAGTGGGGTTAGGTTTTGCAATGTTTGAAAATTTACATTATGTATTTAGATACGGTTCTGATGTTTTATTTACTAGAACATTCACTTCCACATTAGGTCATTTGATTTTCTCTATGTGTTTAGGTTATTGGATAGGACTTTCTCAAATAGATAAAGGAAAATATGGTAATAGAAGTATTTTTGGTTTTTATATGTATAGATTTAAAAAATTAAAAAGTATCGTTTATATCTTAATTGGTTTAATTTGTGCCATTACATATCATGGATTATGGAACTTTAATTTTTATTATTGGGGTGCAACTACAGAACCTTTTATGGTATTATTGTTAATAGTTGGAATGACAACCAGTAAGTTTGCTGCTACCGACTTATATAATCATCACAGAAAAAGTTTAAGAAAATGGAAAAAATAAAATGGTGTGGATATGAATGGATAACACAAGAAAGGTGGGGAGAAATCCACCCAATAAAGCCAAAAGCTTGGTATGATCCAGAAGCGGTAGAAATAAGGGGAAAGCAATTAATATTAAAAACACATAAAAATCATAAATATTTCCCTCACTTAGATATTAAATCAAAAATAGGTGTCGGATTAGTTTCATGTACTACACCATTTAAGTATGGTAAATTTGAAATAGAAGCAAAGCTGCCAGAAGGTCCATATCTTTGGCCAGCATTTTGGACATGGGCATTCGAAAGTTGGCCACCAGAAATAGATATTTTTGAAGCTTATTCAGATAAAAAAGGAAGTTATTTCAATTGGGGAAAACCACATGAACTTTTTTTAGGTAAGTTTTGGAACTGTGCAACCAACATTCATTTAGGTGAATTACCAAACAATTATGCTTTAGGCGCAAAGGACCATTATTGGACATGGAAAAACCCTAAAAGTAATTTTAATCACTATATGTTAGATTGGAGACCGGATAGGGTAGACATATTTTTTAATAATAAAATGGTTAGATCTGTTAGAGACAAAGAAACACTCAATATTATTAACAAAACAACACAGAATGTTATTATAAATAATATGGTACAAAATGAACACAACGAAGAAAATCCATCATACTCAGAATTTATTGTAAATTATTTTAAATATACACCACTAAAATAGTTTACTTTTAAGTAAAATTTAATAATTTTATTTTATGGATGAATTAGAAATGTTAAAACATATGCAAGAGGCAATGGAAAATTCTTTTAATGTTATAGTTGGTAATACCACTATTGAAGAGTTAATAATTAATTATGGCTTAGATGAATTAGTATTTGCACATAATGTAGAAACTGGTGTGACTTCTGAAGATATAGAAAATATTCGTAATTATTTTATAGATAAAGAAGACTATGAAAAGTGTGCTGAGTTAACTAAAATGTTTTAAATAAAAATTAACATAAATTTATCATTCAAAAATCCAAAAACGTGTATTTAAATAAAGTAATAAACGAACTTAGTTTATTTTAAAAAATTATTAGATGATTAGTAGTAATATTATGTTAAACGAAATTATAACTATAACGATGACGTTATTTGCAGTAATAGATATATTTGGTTCTATTCCGATTGTATTAGATTTAAGGGAAAAGTTTGGTAAGATTGAAAGTCTTAAAGCAACTCTTATATCTTTTTTTATTATGGTTTTATTTTTATTTACCGGTGAGAGAGCGTTATCTTTTTTAGGTATTGATGTGGCTTCATTCTCTATCGCTGGTGGACTTATATTATTCTTTATGGGGTTAGAGTTGGTTTTAGGTTTAACCTTCTTTAAAAGTGAACCTGATACAGAAGGATCATCTATAGTCCCACTAGCTTTTCCTTTAATTGCCGGACCTGGTTCATTAACAACTATAATATCATTTAATTCTCTCTATCCTTTTTATACTATTTTAATCGGTATTATTTTAAATTTAATTGTTGTATATATAACTTTAAAATTTAGTGATAAACTATCTAAAGTATTAGGTAAGAACGGTATGATGGTATTGCGTAAAGTATTTGGGATTATATGTTTAGCAATTGCAATTAAAATGATTAAGTTTAATTTGTTTATATGATTAATTTGACTTAATGATTTTTTATATTTAATTTTGTAGTGATGAAAATGGATGTACCTTATGATATTTTAAAAATTATATCTCATCGAATTATAAATGGTGACAAATTAGATAGTAAAGATTATGAGATATACATTAAGTACAAAAAATTTATAAATATAATTATAGACAAAATTAAAAATGAAAACAGTAGGTAAACACACCCTATCAGAATTATTACCACATCTAAAGGCAATATCTTTTGAGTACGGGTTAAAAATTAATAAAGTAAAAGATTTCAAATTAATTAAAAAAATTTTAATACATAGGTTTTACAATATACCTATTTTAGATGAACGATAAAAAAAAACAAATATGAAAAAGTATACAACTATTGAAGTGATTGAAATGTTAGAATCTTTACGGCAAGATGCTAGCGGAGTGTTTCAAAGCAAATCAGAAGTAATTCATAATATGACTTATAATAAAAAATTAGATCACTTAATAAAACAACTAAACGAAAAGGATACGGCACTTAAAAATTAACTAATTAATGGTTTCTTTGGGTTTGTAAAATTTTCTACAGGAAATGGTTTATTTAAATCAATTATTAAAACATTTGGTGTTATACCCAAAGCAGATGCAGTACATAGTCTTGTGTTACCAGCCACTAATCTATACTTATCTTCATACCTAACTATAATAGGTGGGTTGTAAGTTTCTTTCTTTAATTTCTTAATAAGTTTTAAGGGATTACTTTTACCGTACTTCTGAGCCAATCTAAATACACTATCGAAGTCACCTTCTTCTATTTCATTTGATTCAGTGTTCTCTAAAACTTCCCATATCTCAGAGGAGAGGGGCTGGGGTGTGGAGTCTACAATTCCGCGAGTCAATTCTGATACGGAGGTGTTAAAGTTATGGAGTCTACTTAGATCCTGTACCGCTCTTTGTATTTCATCCTCCTCCTTTTTAACATCCTTTTTAGATTCCCATATATTATATTTTTTATTATATTCTTCCTTTTGTTTTCGTCTCATTTTTATAAGAGGAATTTTTAATATCTCCACCTTTTCTTTTAACTTTTTAAGGTATTCGGAATCGAAATACTCTAATTGTCCTCTAGTAGAAAAGGCATAAGCCTCAATTAATTCATTGGCAAAGTATTTAATAAAAGAAGACATTCTTTCAAAATGTTCGTCTAATAACCAAGTTATATTAAATTTATACCTTTTATCATTAGGGAATTGTGGGGTGATAAAATTTCCAAACCAAGGACTACTTGTTGTCCAAGGATCATAATCCGACGCATATAAGTTAATATCAGTTTTCTCAACCATTCTTTTAACCACCTTATCTATATAGTTTCTAAAACGTTCATTGGGTATAGTTTCATCATAATTATTAAAATCTTCATTTATTGATTCCTTAACACTACTTCTAAGTTTAGTATCTTTGTTTAGGTTTATAACTTTAATGTATAACCACAGATGTGAATCTTTATGCATTGCAAGATGCCAATCTTTATATAATTCATCCCTAATCTTAGTTTCTAATGGGTGCACACCAATATCGGTTCTGTGTCCGTCATCCTCGTCTATATAAACTTTAAGTTCAATTTTTTGGGATATATCATAAGTCCATGTTACATTAATAACTTCATCATATCTTCCTTCTATAAACTTTGCCATTTTTTCTACGAACCTCTCACTTACGTGTGGTGTATCTGAAAACTTGGAATAAAGTTTTCTACCGTACTTTTTGAAAATGTTTTCTTCATTAATTTCGGACTTAATTCCTGAATAATCAGTATCTTTATTTAAGTTAATTACATTAACCTTAAAAAGTAAAAATGTTTTACCACTACTTAATTTCCACTCCCTTAGTAACGTTCTAAATATTTCATCCTGTAAAGGATGTTGTGTTAGAGGTTGATTATCATGTTCATCTATGTAAACAGTTAATATTATTTCTCCCCATACATCATAGGACCATGTTACATTAATAACTTCGTCCCATCTGCCCTCTACAAACTTTACCATTTTTTCTATAAACTTTTCGTTTACATTTTTCTGTCCCACAAGTTTATTAAAAGCTTTTCTAGCGTACTTTTTGAAAATGTTTTCTTCATTAATTGCAAAAGTATTTTCATTAGGTTCATCATCTATAGTGTTTTCTTTTATGAAGTTACTTATTTTTGTATACATCTCTTTTAGGTATAGATTGTAAACATAGTACGTTTCTCCCTTAGATAGTCCGTATATATCTTGCACAAAATTTTCTACCGCTAATTTAAATACTTGTTGGTGTCTTCCTTCTCCTCTAAAATATTCGGATAGTGTATATGGTGCACTATTAAATGGTACTGCAACTCTTACATCCATCCACCCATCGTCAACATGAAAGACAAGTTTAGATGGTGTCCATATTAATTTGGATTCCCTCACTAAACTATCTACTACAGTATGTATAAATTTTCTTTTTTTAGATACTTGATTTTGAAACTTCTCATCAGTAGATTCATTAATACTATGTTTTATGATATTAACGTAGTCACTATATTTTTTAGTGATATACTTTTTTTCTTCCTCAGTTAGTTTAATTTTATTAATTTTTTCTGTGGATTCTTTGATCATATTTTCCACATTACCACTACCTTTGGTATGGTTCATTAATGATTTTAATATTTTCTTTACAAAAGTAGTATTCATTATTTAATAAATATTCGTTATTATTGTTAATGATAATATTTATATAATAATACAAATTAACTATAAGTAAATATGGGGAAACCTAAACACCCAAAAGTATACAGTAAAAATCAAATCAGCAAAATTAAAGACTGTGGTAAGATAGTTGCAGAAGTATTAACAGTTTGTGCAATAAAAACTACCGAAGGTATGAGTACATATGATGTTGATATGATGGTAAAGAATTTTTTAAAGCACCATAAAGCTACATCTGCTAGTTTTGGTTATAATGGTTTTCCGGGATACTCTTGTATTTCTGTCGATGAAGTGATACTACACGGTATACCTAGTAAAGATAAAATTTTAGAGGAAGGTATGATTGTGGGGGTAGATTGTCCTGTTAAATATAAAGGTATGATTGCCGATAGTGCAATTAATATTAAGATAGGTGAAGTAGATGAAATTAAAAGTAAATTAAATGAAGTTGCAGAAAAATGTTTATACTCTACATTAGATATGATCGGACCGGGTGTTACAATTGGTGAGATATGTAAGTATCAGGAAGAATATGCTAAAGAGTATGGTTATAAAGTTATTAAAGACTTTAGAGGTCATGGAGTGGGTAAGACATTACATGAACCACCTTACATACCATATTATTATGATGAAAACAATCCATACAATGATTATAAATTAAAGGTTGGTAACGTTATCGCGATAGAACCTACATTGGTTACTAATGATTTAACGGTAAAACTTCCTGACAACTGGGGTGTTGTAACTAGTGATATGAGTTTCGGAACTTCGTGGGAACATACAATAGTAATTACTGATAATGGAAAGGAAATTATAACTAAAACAGATATTATTTGATTTTTTAATATATTTTTTTTATCTTTACATAAATGAAATAAAAAAATGGTTAAAACAAGAACAATAGAAGAACTTAGACAGACAAAAGATTCTGTTTATTCACACCCTGATACACATAAAGATTTTGAATTTGTAACACATAGATTTACAGAGAGTAAATTAATAGACTATATTACTGAATGTGTTGAGATTGTAAAAATGCAGGTGGATGAAAAGGATATAAAAGAAATTGAGGATTTTGTAAAAACCAACAAATCTTAAATATGCCTAAGATACAGAAATTTGAAACTATAACTGATTGGCGTTGGTTGGAATGTGAAATCACAGAGGAACAAGCGAAAGAATATCGCGATTACGAAGAAGGTAAGATAGACGAACCAGATTGGTTATGGGATTTAGACTTTGATTTAGTAAGAGATAAACCCGCATCAGATGATGTTGAATACACACTAATAGAAGATGTATAAATTTTTATTAATATTTGGGTTGTGTTCATGTAGTATTGTAGAAGATTACGTGTACGTTGGTGAGGAGACTTTATCTGGAACTATTGAATATGAGTTTCATTTACACGATCATTTTAAAAACGAAGACAGTACGTATGAATGTTTTTATTATCACGATACTGTAAAAGAAGTTTTTGAAATAAAAGTAGAGAATATAAAAAGAAAAAAAAGATTAGTGTGGGAAAAAAAATAATACTAAAAATTAGAGAGTGGATAAAAAGACATATTGTAGATGTTGTCCCACCACACTTAGATGACTTGTTTGATAATAAAAAATAAAAAATAAAAAATAAATTATGAGTGGAATATCAATAACAGTAATAATATTCGTAACGATTGCACTGGTTACGTTTTACAATTTTTATGGTTGGAAGAAGAAAAATTAATAAAAAAAATAAAAATAAAAAAATGAAGAGTTTAGAAAAATATTACCCAATACTATTAGCGTTTATAAGTTTTTTATTTTCGGTGACTTTATGGTTTTTAGGGTATAAAGACGAAGGTATGTTTGTAGGTATATGGGTCCCATCTATATTGGGGTTTGGTTGTTTTTTTAATACATTAAAAAAGTAAGATATGAATATTTTAATATTTAGTATTGGTACAGTAATTTTTGTTACTTATATGTACTTTTTACTTAGGATGATTAATAAAGCACATAAAGATCAAGAGAGAGAATTGGGTCCAAACAGAGAATTCGTGAAAAAATATAATGTTAAAAAATTAGAAGACGAAGAATGGGATTCTTAATATTCATAGTGGGATTTATAATATTTTCAATATACGTTTTTTTCTTTATGTTTAGTACTAAAAAAGAAATAGAAGATAAACCTACATTAAAAGATGATATAATAGATTATGACGGACATGGAAACTGGGGAAGATTTCCCCCAATTAAAAAAGGAAAAAAAGGAAAAATTAAAATATAGTTTTAGTACTATTGAAAAGTATCCTGCGGATGATTATTGTCACTATAGTGATTTACCATCCCCATCTGCCTATATTGATGAAAAAGATGAAAAGACTGATAGCTAAAATATTATTATGGTGGTCATATAAAAAACCAGAACGAAAGAAAAAATCTATCTGGGAATTATAAAATACAGAAAATGAAAATATTTAAAGAGGTTTTAAGAACAATTTTATTTTGCATTATTGCACTAAGTGTTAGTGCACTTTTACACTATTTAGTAATTTAAGATATTAATATGAAGATTTTTTTAAAGGTTTGGAGACAAAAAAATTCTACTACTAAAGGTAAGTTAGTAGACTACGAAATTGATAATGTTTCTGGTGACATGTCTTTTTTAGAAATGATGGACGTTTTAAATTCAGAATTAATAGAAAAGGGGGAAAGTCCTGTTGCGTTTGACCATGACTGTAGAGAAGGAATTTGTGGTATGTGTTCGATGTACATCAACGGAGAACCACATGGCCCAGATAAAGGGGTAACTACATGTCAATTACATATGAGAAGTTTTAATGATGGTGATACGGTTTATGTTGAACCTTTTAGAGCAAAGGCGTTTCCAATACTAAAAGATTTGGTCGTTGATAGGGGTGCTTTTGATAGAATACAACAAGCAGGAGGATTTATATCTATTAATACTGGTAGTTCAATAGATGCAAACACTATTCCGATCACTAAAGATGATGCAGACAAATCTTTTGAAGCCGCAACTTGTATTGGTTGTGGTGCATGCGTTGCAGTTTGTAAAAACAGTTCCGCAATGTTATTTGTGGGGGCAAAAGTTTCACAATTTTCACTTTTACCACAAGGTAAAGTAGAAGCAAAAGACAGAGTAATAAATATGGTTAGTCAAATGGATAAAGAGGGTTTCGGCAATTGTACAAATACTGGTGCTTGTGAAGTTGAGTGTCCAAAAGGAATATCTTTAGAAAATATCGCAAGAATGAATAGAGAATATTTAAAGGCAATTATAAAATAAAATTTGTTTTATTAAAAAACTTTTATTATATTTGTTATGAATCAAACTTTAATATAAAGTTTTACTAATATTAAAGTCAAAAAAAAATAAAATGAGGGAGAAGGTGAAGTACAGAATGTATGGGTTAGTACCATACAATATTAGTCCAATACAACAAGGAATCCAATTCGGACATGCAGTAGTAGAATACGGTTTAGAATATGGTCATAAATCAGATGATCCTTATTTACAATGGGCAAGAAATGATAAGACATTCATTATCCTAAACGGTGGAACTACAAACCGTAATGAAGAGCATTGGGGTACACTTAATCAATCAGTCTTAGAACTTGGAAGACTAAGAGTTCAATATACAACATTCTATGAACCAGACTTAGGTGATCAATTAACTGCGATAGTCTTTTTAGTAGATGATAGGGTTTGGGATAAAGAGAAATATCCTGAATATGATTTAAACATTGCCCTTGAAGGTATTAATGAAATAACTCATTACAAAAACCTCTTTGGTGAGGATTATGAAAAAGTATTAGAAATGAGAGAATTCCTTTCTAATTATAGATTGGCATAGATAAGGTTAATTCACCTACCTGTTTAAATGGTGAGTAAAATAGAAATTAATATGAAAAAAGAAACATTATTCAAATTTTTGGGGTACGTCTCCATAGGGTTGGTAATATTATTTACACTTAAGTTTATTAAGATGTTACCGGCATTTTTAAAAGTATTGGCTCTGGCGACCAATGTAGTAACAATTTATTTCGCCTATAATAATTTAATTAATAATAAAAAAACAAAAAAAGATGAAAATTAGTAGTATTTTTAAAACAGTAGTATTGAGTATTCTTGGTATCACACTATTAGGTGTAATATTCTCAGCGTGGGTTGACGTAGATCCGGGACAAGAAGGGTTTTCTTACCGACCTTATAACGGTGGTGTAGATATGAAAGCGAGTTATACTGAAGGAACGTATTTTATCGCTCCGTGGAATGATGTAATTACATATAATATTCTGCAACAATCTAAATCATATGAGTCCACGGTAATGGATGTCAATGGAACGGATATTTCTGTAGAGGTAGCGGTTAACTTCTCAGTTAAAAAGGGACATGCCGCAAAACTACACCTTAAACACGGTAAAGGATATATTCAATTTATTGATGATAAGGTAAAAGGTGCAATTAAAGATGTTGTGGGTAGATACACATATCAAGAAGTATATTCTACAAAGAGAGAAGCCTTAGAAGGTGAGATAGAAGAAATATTAATTGAGGACTTTAAGGGTAACTATATTGTATTTCATTATGTAGAGATTGCAGACGTAAACCTACCTAAAAACATTGCAACTGAGATTACCAATAAGGAGACTCAAAAGCAGAAAAACCTTACTGCACAACAGAAACAACAGGAACAGATTTATCTGGCGGCCGCTAAGATGGAAACTGCGAAAGGTGATAGTGCAAAGGTAGTAATTAGAGCCAATGCAGAAGCACAATCTATTAAGATTAAGCAAAAACAACTTCGTCAATCTCCGCAGTACATTGAATACTTAAAAGCTAAACAGTGGAATGGTCAGATGCCGAAGGTAGTTGGTTCAAGTGGTGGTTTAATTATAGACCTAAAATAAGGTATCCCCTTTTTAAAACAAAAAAAATGAAAAAAATATTATTATTAATTTTACTTTTACCTTTAGTATTACATTCACAAAATAAATTATTTTATGTGGAAGCTAATGGGGGTGTAAGTACGACAGTAAATTACGAAGATGAAGTTATAGACATTGTAGATATGAGTGTAACTTATAAAAACAATGATAGGTTTATGGGTACAATATCTATAGGTACTAATATACCAATGGGGGATTACAGTTTAATAGATATACAAGTTGGTTTAGTTTACCCATATATTATAACAGGTAAAGTTGGAGTTGGATCTTATTACGGTAAAAATGAACAAATATCTATTGTATTGGGTGTTAGGCCATATCCTTTAACTGGGTATATGCAATTAAATATTAGACCTAACACTGGATTACATTTTACTGTATGTGGAGAAATAGGTACTGGTTCGGACATATCTTTAGGTGTTAGAAGTATCTTTAATGTAGGAATGAGATTACCAATCTTTAAATAAAAAATTATGACAAATTCATTACTTTTAGGTTTAGTGGTGTGTGTGTTTTTAATTATAACACAAAACGTAGTATTAAAGATCTACAAAAGATTTCCAGAACACGGTATAGGACTTATGTATGGAAGT
>TARA_R100000697_G_scaffold73263_2_pt1 | contig 16022 bp, 21 predicted proteins | sample TARA_R100000697 | Tara Oceans TARA_R100000697 (sample SAMEA2622788) | marine metagenome | biome: marine biome (ENVO:00000447); feature: surface water layer (ENVO:00002042); material: "saline water (ENVO:00002010), including plankton (ENVO:xxxxxxxx)" | depth 5 m
GACCAACAAACGTAAATAGCATTTAGATCCAAGATGTACATACTGTGTCGTTGACCAGCTTGCGCACTGTAGCTACCCAAGAAGGTTGATACGTGAGCAGGAATTCCAGAAATCATCAGGTTCATATTTGCACCGTCGATCTTGTCATCATTGTCCATAATCATGTACCGCTCATTCGCTTGTAGAGTCCTTTTGTAGTTCTCAAGCGACTTTTCTGAACAAATTACGGTAAGCCCCGCCAAATCGTCAGTTGCGCGTGCTTTGGCTTTGATGATTGTACGATAAATACTACTTAAACCAGAAGTATTAAATGAACCACCTACATCTGCAAATTGATTGTTTGCACCTGGCAAAGCAGCGAAGGTAGCTTTGGAGAAACCACCGATGACGTTGTTTTGAGAACCAAAAGCAACAGCTTCAAGGAATCCATCACCGTTGACTGTACCTTCCAAGGTATGCCAATCATCATACTGACTTACAGATCCACAAAGAATGTGCTCTTCGAAGTCACGCTTGGCTTTGTTCATTACCGCCTTAGCGCGTCGAGATGCCAATTCGATTGTTTGTAAATCACCACCATTAAGGTCTTCTTCAACTGCAGAGATACCAATCGGATAGCTAACCTCAGCAGGAGTCAAAACCAACGGAGTAAGAACTCCACTGAACGACAGATTCATTTGCTCATATCCAGTCTGTCTTTTTGTAGCAGAACTGTGATTACCGGTAGAGAAAGCCCCTATCCATTTGTGTCCAGATCCTTTGCTTGGTTGTCCCTCTCCGTGAACGCGAGCTTGCTCAGCCAGAAAAGGAGTTACGACGTGACGCAAGTCACGAGCTTCTTTTGCCGCTTCTATCGAGGTAGCCGAGAGAAGCTCATTATCTACTGTTAAAGTTGTAGTAGCCATTTGATTACTCCATAAAAATTTTATCTACGAGACTTCTGTTGAGCGCGTAATTTTTTTAACGCAGACGGGTTGTCTCGTAAATACATTATACGAGCAGAGGCTCCACGTACACCGTTATAGCCACGTTCTGTAACCCACTTTGGTACAGGGTCACCAGAATCGTTAGAGGAAGATACTGTACTTCTCGCAACTTGTCGGGCACTTTCGCTTCTTTTCAATCTGTCCTTAGCAGTCTGTTTTTCTCGCTCTTTCAACATTCTGTCTCTTTCTACAAGCGCATAAGCGTCTTCCAAAGAGATAGCTGTGCCTGAATCTCTTCTCGTTTGCATTAAATCACGAACCTGAGTTTTAAAGCCTTTGTCCTCCATTTGAGGATGTTCAGCGACAAAATCTTGATATCGAGCCATCTGTCTTGCACGAGTAGCACTTTCTTGAATGGGCTGTTGAAAGCTCCTCATTGCCTCAGCAACGCCTTTCTTAATTCTTTGCTCAATCCCTTCAGGAGACAGTGGATCCTTCATCTCTTCTTCTGGAGTGTCAGCCGCCTTCAAATACTCTTGAAACTTTGGATCCAACAAAACCTGATTTAATTGAGCACGATTGCGAATAACTACTCGGTTCTGCTCTTTTAATTCTTCGTATTTTTTGTCCAACTGCTCGTTTCTAGAATTAATCTTCTCTTCCAATTCACGCACTCGACGACGCTCTGCGGCTACCATATGCTTGAAAAGACCTTTCATCGAATCTGGAAGATTGCGAATGGTCTTCTCGTCTAACGTTTCCAACAAAGCTTCACTCGGTTCGTCCGGAAAATCTCCAAACGCGTCCAGTAAACCATCAAGTTTGGATGGGCTAGAACTCGCCTCAGCAACAGGAGCTTCTGTCGTTTCAACAACAGGAGTCTCTACGGCTACCGCTGTTTCAACGGCAGGGGTTTCTTCGGCTACCGCTGTTTCAACGGCAGGGGTTTCTATAGGGGTTTCAGCTACCGCTGTTTCTGCGGCAGGGGTTTCTACTGGGGTGTCGTTCATTTTTACCTCATTACATCATGTTCATAATTTCTTCGTCTTCTGGAGACGGAGAGCCTGGCATGCGACCAGCTTCCATTTCAGCATCACTCATCGCTGGATCTTGCTCAGCAGGAGGAGCCTCGGGCCCAGCTTTCAATGCTTCATTCAGCTTCTTGTCTTTGCCCATTCGCTTGAAATTGGCAGCACCTTTGGACAGTGCAGTGTCAGACACCAAGTCTTCCGGTCGCATAATATATTTGTCAAATCCACCAAGTTGTGAAATAAAACCCATAATTACTGCAAATGGTACGTATACTTCAGCAGGAAGAGGAGCGTCAAGTTTCTTCTCTCCTTCCGGTGGGTTGTACTCAGCAGCAGCCATGTTTGGATCAATACCACCAACAAAAGCGTTCATTGCATCAGCAAACTTATCAATCGCCTTATAGGTGTAAGGCTTTTCCGGCATCGGTGCAGTAGCAGCAATCTGTTCGATTTGAGCTTGTTGTTCAGCCATCATCGGATCTGCTGGTGGTGCCCCTTCAGGCTGCATCTCTTGTTGTTCGTTCATTTCTTCTTGCATTTTATCCCTCATTAAATGGATCCACACCGGGAGCAATTCCTTGATCTCGATGCACGTGTTTTGGTTTCCAACCTTGATCTTTCTTTTTTCTGTATTCAGCGTATCCAGGATGATTGTCAATTCGATCCTGCATATCTGCTACAATTTTATCCGCTTCTGCGTTCTTTCGCTCTAGTTTTCCATAGTCGTCTGCAAAATCAATGTCCCCATCAATCGCAACAACCCCTCTCTTCTTGCACTCACGCTTTCGGTGTTCTTTGCTTTCCAACGTTATGCCCAACCCTCGATCAAAATACGGATATCTCTCCGTATCCTCAATCGCAGGAACCGATAAAAGGAAGTCCAAATCGAGGCTTCCACACTCTTCACAAGGATCAAACGTATCCATTAAAAATTCATCACCCTTAATGTACCCGTACGTCTCCCCTTCAAATCTGCATTGTCTACATCTGTAGTTCTTACAGACTAAATATTCTCTGATCATTGCGCGACCTCAATTGCTTCTAAAAGCATCTGTACAGCCTGTTGTTGCTGTTCTGCTGGAAGACCCTTTGCCTTCTCAATTACTTCCATCGCTTTGGGATCGTCAGCAAAAATCTGGCTCAAAGCTTCCAATGCTTGCTCAGGGGGTAACTGTTTGATCTGCTCTATGACCTCTTCCGGAGATGGCGCTTCACTTTGCTGGGTCTCCTCTGGAGGAGCTTCGGCAGGTTCCTCTTGAGCTTCTGGTGGAACCTCTTGTGGAGCCTCTTCGGCTTGCTGAGCAGCCTGTCCCTCAATGTAATCAAACGAAAGGTTTTTCGGGAACTCGAATTGCTCATGAATTGTTTTATACATTTCAATTGCCAACGTTGACATTGTACCCTGTGCTTGCTGGGCAACTTGTAGTAATTGCAATAGCTTGTCGGATAATTGCAAGATGTTATTTCGCATTTCGATCCGAGATAATGGAGAACGACCAGCTTCTGAAAATCCGATGTCAAAATCACTGTCTATGTCCTCCGCCATAACGTCTACTCGTTCTCCTCTGCTGTCTAACAAAACCAAGGAACGTTCCACTCTTGACTGCTCAGCGGTCTGACGTTCAGGCTCAACACGAGCAGCAAGATCAATGATGGATGAATCGTCTTCATCCAAATCATCGTCGTCTTCTTTTATTTCTTCTATCTTTTCGTGTCCGTATCCTTCTTCACCCAAACGCAAATGTTCTTCTTCTGTCTCCGCAAACTCAGCTTTGCCAGTTTCAGGATCATACATTTCGTGCGGCGTGAACTCCGGCTTCTCTTCAATTCCTTGTGCGTCTCTACGTTCCTCGAGTTCAGAATCGCTCAGTTCAATTCCTTGTTCGTCAATGTTTTGTTCTGCACCTTCTGAGTCTCCTGTGTCGTACAATGAAGCCACGTGTGCAGCCAAACAACGCTCAACGATACGTATCAAAAACAAGTCTCTTTGTTCTGCGTGACGACCAAACTCCGACTGAGTATGCCCCTCAATCGCCATAATCTCACTGGCTGTTGCCTTGGTTACTTGTCCAAGAGCAGAAGGAGAGATGGCCTGTGATCGATCAAAATCCGCTTCCGACAAACTCATAGAATTAAATATGTTACTACTCACAGGTCCGTGCATAACTGGGACAACAACGTTCCCTAGGTTACCTGCATACTGTTCGTCTACCTCTATAATGGAACCATCCTCACCACTCGACAGATTATCCATCGCGTCAGCATCCAAAGCTCCCTTCGGTGCCAAATACATACGTGCATCTCGTCTGGCTGACTGAGCCAAATACGAACGCATTGTATTCAGTTCCTTTTGTTGTGGAAGTAGCTGCTCAGCATACGCCAATCCTCGATACGGATACTCTGGTTCGTGTTCGAATATCAACGGCACAATATGAGGTAGGCTCTTCCCGTTTCCATCCACAAGTGGAAGAGGCCCAATATATACTGGTTTGTCTCCATCATAGCCATCCAGAACGTATATTTCCAAACGACCTTTGTATCTGGTTCCGTCGGTATCGTAGAAGTCATCAACCAAGTTACAGAACTCTAGAACTCGAACAAAAGCTGTCGAGTCATCGTCCGCATCTTGCTCCTTGTGACCGACTCTTTTCGAATTTGCCAGATAAGCTCCAAGATAATCGTCGCGAGCAACGCCACTAAGATCCTCCTCCAAACCGTACTTCTTAATGATTTCGGAACGAGGTTGGTAACTAACATGACCGACAAAACGAGCATCATCCCAGTCATGTACGTCGCTATCAAGAACCATCTCCCAATAAGGAAAAACGCGCATCCAAACACGGTTTAAACCCTCCTCAGCAGGGTCGTATCCAACTTTCGCTCCTGCTCCTTTGTACAACAACGCCTGTCGAGAAGCAGCCAAAATTCGCTCTCTCATTGTTGGCTGGTTAATCCAATCGTTGACAAGCATTTCAGCTTTTGCGGTGTCTCCCGTTGTATAAGGAGATTGACCAACAACAACCTTCATTCGTCTTGGATACAGGTTCGCCAAGTATCCCGTCAGCGCTGGCTTTATTCTGTTCACCTCTACTTGATCCAGCTTACTCATCTCATAAGTCGAGTTTAGATCCTCAGAACCTTCAATGTACCTCCAGAACCTTGTCGTATAGCTTGCCTTGGCCAAGGCCATATACGGCTGCTCATCGTCCATCCTAGCGTCGTGTGCTCTTAGGTGCTCCAGAACCACCTTTGGTGGCAATGAATCATCGCTGAAATCGTAACCTTTTATTTGATCTTTGTTCATGGCGTTCTCATCCTAATCTTGTCCATAGGGTTGCGTTTTTCACGCCTTAAGCGTGGACGGTGCCTCTCTTTGCCATTGAACCCTGGTAGACGACGCAACGCCCAAACAGCCAAAACAAAAGCATCCGCGTGGTCATCATGATAACCATCCTGACCCTCTATTCTACCACGTTCCTCTCTCACGTGCATCAACTCCTGTATCGTTTGGTGATCATTCAATTCAAGCCCATCACCATTCACCATCTGACGCGCAAAAGAGTAAGCAAGCTCCTTGTTGCCCTTGTGCGTCACCCAGTCTTTTCCCTTCGTATCCTTCCACACTGGGGTCGACTCCTGATACATCGATCTGATAACTACTCGACCTGCACCACCTGTGTTCGCTTCGCAAAGAACTCTCGCCCGATTGTAATATCGAGACAGATTATTTACCTCCAAAGCAAACCGATTCTCGCCACCTTGGTTCGTCGAAAACACAGCAACCTGCTCTCCATATTCGCTCATCACACAAGCCGTTGCAAAGTCTCCACCTGTACACCAACTGGGGTCTACACCGATTACATATTCAACATTTATTTCAGGCTCTCTATATACACGAAGCTCCGCCTTTTCGGAGGCTGGAAGCTCCTCTAAACGATTATTCAAATAGTCTGAGTCAAACCAAGACCCCTCCAATACAAGAAAGCCGTCTTCAATCGTCAGTGGGAACTCTCGACGGAACTTCCTGTCCCCCATACCCTCGACACCATAGATCATCTCGTGTCGCCAGTACAATTGACCCCAATCAAGACCAAATTTCTCACCCAATTGGTGCTCTTCCTCATTCGGCTCCCAATCTTTTGGAGGTGTTAATGTATATGTTCTGTGATCACTCCACCTCGAAAATAGAAACTTAATTGATTTGTTTCCCGTTCTCTCCGCCTCCTGAGCTATCAAAACACGCTCGTGGTAAAAATTACCCGGCCCGTTGGGAGTTGATACAATTACAATCTTGCTATCTGCTCCACCATGGAGAGTCGAACGGATACCCGACCAGACTTCTTCTGGATGCGGCCAGAAAGCCAACTCTTCTGCCACAAATCTTTGATATGTCCAACCACGACCGTGCGTGTCTCCTCGCGCAGTCATATGGTCGATCAGGGCATCCGTTCGCTCAGATACAAGTGTTTTATCATTTTGATTGATCTTAAATGGATTTGACTCCTTTAAGGTCTTGGGAAGATGATGAAAGTACGTACAGAACTTTTTGAATATTGATTTTGTTGTTTTGTTGTGGTCAGCAACAACAATCGTTCTCAAAGGCTTCTTCGCTGTAAACGTCCGATACCAAGTGTCAGCACAATTCGCTGTCGTTATTCCAATCTGACGAGGTTTGAGCACAACTATTGTCTTTACTTCAGGATCGTTTAGAGCCTCGATCAATGCAACTTGCTCCGAAAATGGATTGCGGAAATAAGACAAGTTTGCATCCGCATCCTCAAACCGCAAACGAGGTATGAATTGCTTTGGATCACTGAGAATAGCTTCTAATTCCACTCTTGTGTCCAACCGTTCTGTTCGGTGGAAGAGTCGAACCACTCCTCCATACCATTGTCCGTTATCTTCTCAGCCTCTCTTGCCTGAGATACCATCGAGATAACAATCTTAGTCGCGGCCAAGTCACCCTCCATCATCGCTCGCATCAAGCTCTTGTTCGCCTCAAACTCCAATGCCTTCAAATCTGATAAGGTCACGCCCCCGTGTTCTGGAAGAAGCTCTGACCACCAGTCCATGAAACCCTTGGTGCTCTCCCAATTTCTCCACTTAGATAGCGTTAACGTCGGTATCCTAGCAACCCACTCTCCAACCAAATACATCCCACTGTTATACAAGCTCCTCGCACTACGTCGAATCTGGACTTGCTCTTCACTCGGACAAAACTTCTTCTTTTTCATTACGACTCCCTTTTCAGGATCACACCGTAATCATTTATTCTGTTCTCTCGTAAAGCTCTTCTAGCTATCTCTTCTATCTGATCCTCCGTCTGACGAAGGTGAGCAGGCTTGCGACTGTTCTTTTCTTGCAGTCGCTGCCGCGCCTTGACCAAACGTAGTAATTGTTGAGGAGTGCTTTTCCGAGACATTATTTAGCCTTTCGCTTTGTTACTTTCTTTGTCGGTGTATCCTTATCAATTGTTGTACTCGACGTTTTTGCCGTCTGCAACTCAGTTATTAGACCAGCCATCATCTCTTGCATTGTATCCATCTGTGACCGCATATCCGTCAATTGCTGGTCCTGAGCAAGCAACATCTCGTCCTGCTTTGCAAGCTTCTCTTTGTACACTGTTACATCTACACTAGGCGGAGGCTCGACAACCTTGCTGTTTTGATTTGCTAACAATTCTCGGAACATCTTCGGTGTCAATTGTGACTCACTACTTCGTCTGATTCGACCCATATCATACTGCACATCTTCATTTCCTAAGATGTCCACAAATTCCATTCCGATGACCAAATGCTGTACATCTTCCTTGATCTCATTGGTCATTGGCTTACCGTCTTGATCCTTTCCAACAAACTTATTGCTTGTCTTCTCTACCACTTCGATCGAATACTCGTAACTGCACAACTCCCACTTCGCGTTTGGCTGTATCGCTGAACGAGAATCTATACACCACTCCAATAAACTCTCCAACATAAATACAAACGTCGGTGTGTCCACTCTACCAAGCATGTTCTGCAACCGATACGTCTGAACATACGTCCAACGTCTGTTGTGCTCAACAGACTTCTTGCTCTCCTCTGTCGTATGATGCTTCATTACATTGTCAATCATCTTTTTCATATATGACAAGTCCAGAATCTTAGACGTGATCGACGAAGTGTCCTTGCGCGTCGGCTCATTGTACTGACCATAACGTCGATTGCTCTTTCGGTAATTTTCAATAATCCCCATGTTTTCTCCTGAGATGTTTTAATTTGTCTCGAATCTGTTCAAGACGATCTTGACGCTCCGATTCGACCACTTGTTCCTGTGTCTCGCGGCGTAAAGCCTCTTCTTTTTTTTCCACTAAACGCTGCTTCTCTTCAAGCTCTAGCTGGCGCATTGCTTCTAGCTCTTCTGCTATCTCACGAGCCAAATCCTTCCGTAACGTCGACCGAGGCTTGATACGACGCTTGTCTTCCTGTGCCAATAATTCAAAAATGCGTATCCGTACCTGCTGTGCATCACGGATTAACTCCCCCAAATCTGCATCAGATAGCTCTAAATGATCTGCCCACGCCACTAATATCGGCATCCCTGGCACTTTGCGCCTATGGTCTTCCTTGTACCAATGCCACGCTGCATTTTTTCCACACTGAGCGACACGCACAGCCTCGTCCCTATCGAGTATTTTCAATATGTTATCTAATGTCATATCTCCAGACTATTGACAAACAAAACAAATGTCAATACCATTGTTCTAGAACCTCACAACCTTTGGAGTAAAACTATGAAATTTCAAATTTTAAATGCTGGAAAACAAAAAGCAAAAACTCACATCAAATGCTTGGTATACGGAGACAGCGGAGCAGGTAAGTCTTTTCTCGCTGTGACCGCACCAAAACCACTCGTTTTGTTGACCGAACCGAACGGACAAACCAGTATCATGCACAGCAACCCAAACGCTGATCTCTTACATATCTCTTCCGTTAAATTACTCGGAGATGTCCTCAACAGCATTACAACCAGTCCAGAACAATGGGCACAGTACGATACAATCGTCATCGACTCACTCACAGAAGTCCAAAGACTGTGCAAAGACGATCTCACAAATAAAGGTAGACACCCAATGAAACTACAAGACTGGGGCAAACTCGCTGACTATATGAGACGCTTCATTCGAGCACTCAGACAAGTCCCAAAACACATCGTATGCCTAGCTCTCCTCGAAACTACATACGAAGAAGGAAGCGGTACCAGACACCTCAGACCAGCCTTCGATGGAAAGAAAACATCCGGAGAAATCGCTCAGTTCTTTAACTTTGTTGGCTTCCTATATCCAGCACAGAACAAAGAAGAAAAGAAGACCAGCCGATACCTTATGCTCGAAGGAAATCAAAACGTACTTTGTAAACCAACCTTCCCGCTCACCGGCACAATCAAAGACCCAAATCTTACCAAAATCTTCAACCAAATCAACAAATAAAGTCTACAATGAAATGGCAAACCTGCGATCACGAAACAATATTCGAATTCCCCATCGAAATTGAGGAACATATGCCAGCATATCACCCAACAACCATCAGACTACACTCCAATAACTGCCCTCACGCAGTGGAATTGTGGAAGCTTAACACCCCGTATGATCGATCCATCTTTCATACGGGCGTGATCGCACACGCCATCCTCGAAGAAATCGGAAAAAATCCAGACAAAGATGCTAGACAAGTAGCCGATAAAATCGTCGAAAAGTACTGCTCCGAAGGGCGAGCGTATGACAGCATACCTGAACCACCCGCTCCACTAGCAGATGCCCTAGAAGGCGCTAAACTTGCCCTCGATTGGCACAGAAAGTTTCCCGTTCCATTCGGAGATGGCATCACACACGAACACCCCTTCGCATTTACCGACCAATGGGCTAGTGTCGACTACAATGACAAAACAGCAAAGTTTAGAACCCTACTCGATGTTGTCGAAATACACGAGGAATACAATAGCGATACAGGAGAAACACACACAAGAGCAATCATCCGTGACTACAAAACCTCTTGGGTCGCCACTTACGATGAACTCGACAGTTTCCAACGAAGATGCCAAGCCGTTGTCGTCTGGCTTTTCTATCGACCTGACTTCATCACACTAGAAATCGCAAACCTTAGACTAAGGTGTAACTTCTTCAAAGAAATCGACTGCCACGCACAACAAAATATGCTCCAAGAATGGCAAGACAATATCTCCACTGCTATCCGTACTCTCGATAAACAACTCAACCCAAACCCAGGCGCAGGATGCGTTCAATGCCAGTACTCTCCATACTGCGAATACTTCGACTCTATGTACAAATCCGATGACGTGTACAGAAAATACATCGCTGCTAAAGAAATCGTCGCTAAACTTGAACCGCAAATCCGAAAAATACACAAGGCTAAACCACCAAAACGTATCGGACTCGGACTCGTCGGATACGCACAGAAAAAAAGAAAAAAAATACTGCCAACAGCACAACAAACTATTCTACAAAAATGGACAGAACAAGACGGAACACTACACGAACTCTTCGCTTCTATGGACCTCTCTATACGAGTCGTCGAAAAAATAGCTCGAAAAATTACATCCTCTAAAAAAGAACGCGAACAACTTATACAACAAATCACAAAAGAAGAACCATACTCCAGCTTCGGTATCCACAAGGATAAATAATGCAACTCGACTTATTCAAAAAACCAATCATCTCTATTGAACCACCATCCAATGAACCTCCACAAGAATTCGAAGTGATCTACTGCGACCCACCATGGGACTACAATGAGCGCACCTTCCTAAACAAAGAAGCCAATGACACAGGAGCAGCATCCGATCACTACCCAACTATGAAGCCAGATGAACTCTGCGCTATGGACGTTAAACACATCTTGGCCAAAAACTGTATCTGCTACATGTGGACAACTGGCCCACAACTCGATATCTCCATAGAGGTTCTCAAAGCCTGGGGCTTCAAGTACAAAACAATCGGCTTCGTTTGGGAAAAACTTATCACCAATCCCGGATATTACACCATGTCGTCCGTCGAAATCTGTATCGTCGGAACTAAAGGCGCTATACCTAAACCAAGAGGTACACGAAATGAACGACAATTCTATCAGGAAAAAAGACAACATCATTCAGCTAAACCTACCAGATTCATCGAACGAATCGATCGGATGCACCCAACCCAAAACAAAATCGAACTCTTCTCCAGAAAAGCACACGAAGGATGGCATTGCTGGGGATTCGACGCTACCGGAGAAGGCGTTGTGGTCATTCCCAGACTCGAGAGTAAAAATATACCTGATCATGTCCAAAAAGTAATGTGGCCTATACCATTCTAGGAGATTCTATGACATTCGGAAAATGGCTAAAACTAAAACTCAAACACTGCAAAGTTCAACAAAAAGTCTTCGCTAAACAAATATGCGTCTCACCAAATACCGTCACTAGCTGGACAACAGACTATCGTGAACCGTCTATCAGAAACTTTATCTGGATCTGTAAGTTCATCGCAATGGAAGAAAATACCTCAGAGCTAGATGTATACAATGAAGCATCGCAATATTTTACCTAGTTGTATTCTCCATCATCAGGAGGTAACTCATCAGGCATAAGCTTGTCTGTCTCCGTTATGTAATGCTCCAATAGCTGAAGTATCTGCTCCGTACTCCAACCCGCATTGACCTTGTACGCTACCAGAACAAATGCCAACGAATGAGCTATATCATCAGGACGTACACCTGCCTCATTCAATGGCTCTATAACGTGCATCAAAGACATCACTACCGCCTTAGCTGCCTCACTACGTCTTATTTTGGTGGCCATTGTACCTGATACCTCTTCGCCCACTTGTAGGCACATCTCTGTACTGCAGCTATATCCTGATTGTAAGTCCTCGACAATGCCATCCAAGTCATACCATGCTTCCGAGCCTGATAAATACAAGCACCCTTCGAAGCCTTCTTCAATGGCCAAGGACAACCAGAATTGTTCGCATAATTACGAGCAGCCCTCAATGCTGATTGACTATTACAATACCCTATGTTCTTCGCTACAATAGACCAAGAACACCTGTATCGTTGACGATATTCATAAGCTTCTTGACCCTTCGTCATCTCAGTAATCCGTCCAAGGCCATACATCATTTTTAACCCCCTTCTTCAATAACCATTCCCGAATATCAAACTCTTGCTCAATCGCACGTATCTTTTGCCAAGCCCAATAATCACGCATTGTATTAAACTTCTTCCCTCTAGCATGACGTATCTCTGACATTAAACACTCTATTAACTGAGCACTAGCTAACGTGTCACCTATCGAACTGTGCTCCTGAATTATCTCTATACCACGTCTGTCACACACTCTGCTCAAACGATGACTGCCCTTTCCTCGTACATTGCTGTCTACTGCCCTCGCCATCACTAAACCACATATGCCAAATAACTGACTGCCAAATACCGCATCATGATGATGCGTCGGTTGCCATTGTACATTCCGTCTGTATTCGTGATTCAATACCGTCCAGTCATACGGTAGATTGTATGCTGCAAGGACACGTCCAAAAAGTAATTCACTTATCTCTTCCCAGCACTCCCAGAAAGTTGGACAATCTGCTACCTGACTGTCCCCTATACCGTGTATCATTGCCGCTTCATCTGGTATGCTGATACCAGGATTGAAACGCTTGTCAAAGACTACCTCGGCATTGTCATAACCTAAGTTCAAATGTACAATCGCAAGCTCCACAGCACGACAAGAAGTAGCATCTATTCCTGTTGTCTCAAAATCAAATACAGCTACAGGTAAACCATATAAAGGTAAACTGGCAAATTCGTTAACGTTGTATCGCATAGACACGTTATACCAGACGAGAGTTGACATAGCAACAACATTCTATGACAGTCTTCCGAGCCGGAAGCGTGCGGACACTCTGGTCCACATACGCCCTCTCGGAAGACTATCGTGTGTTTGTCCTGGGGGTCTAAGGCCTAAGACATTACTCTCAGTTTGTCAAGGACAATATGTGTCCGGTTTATAGGGCCTTTTATGTTGATATCTATGATCTCCAATGGTATTATATATACATACGTTGGCTCTTTTAAATCGCAATCAAGATTTAGTTTGGTGGACCACCAAGCAAAAACACCCTCTTCCAACCCTCTCGGTCGTTGGAAGAATCAAGGATTATTTTCAAAGATCGGTCGCTCGTTTACGTCGACTTGATCGAACCGTCGTTCCCTCGGTAACGGGAAAGCTCGAAGCCCTTTCAGGGCCGCTTTCAGGGTTACGTCGCTCTCTCCTCTCTCACAAGGGGACGCGCACTCCTCCCTCAGTGAAAATAATCCTTACGCAACGTACAGCCCCTCTCAGGAGGGGCACCTTATCAACTAACAGGCTGGCCAGCCTACTTCACGGAGGTGAAACAATGGCTACTAAAAAACAAGTCGCTCTGGCTTGGTACAACGGTATCAAAGCTAAGACAGGAAAAAACAAAAGAGGTGATATCACCTTTCACACAGATGGTGAGAAGCTATGGTCTTATGACCTTCTGATTGGCTACACCGAAGAAGGAAAAAAAATCGTTTTGGATTACACTAGTCCAGACAACTTTTATTCTATGACTACTTCACATCATGTTGGATGTGCTCGACGTTGGGCCCATAAGGCGGTGTCGCCATGATCCCTAGTCTACTCCATAAGCTCGTCCTCGCTATGTAATCCTAGCCCTCTCCGGAGGGCTTTTATTTTGCCCATCTCCGATAGTCCCATTTGGTCCCAACAGCACAACAGTGTGTGCTGCGGCCGCCAAATGGGACTATCTTTTGTTGTCAAGGACATAATGTGACCGCTCTATTCTCTCCATAGGGCCGAGGGTGTAGGGCTATTTTTCCGGACATATTCTGACTTTCAATTGTGCCTGATATCGGATACAATATAGGTATGAGTAAAGCAAAGCACATTGCAGGGCGGACCGAGGGGCATGGGGCCTCTATGGAAAGCTCTGTTCAAAATCAACTAACAAGTAACAGGAGTTACACCATGAAAGTACGTACTTTCAAAGACGACCTCGCGAAGGTCGAAGCGGCAATTGCAACCTTAGAAGGCCTAGCTGGCCAGATTGAAACCGTGTCTTGGATCCTCGCATGGATCGCAATGGCTGACACAACAAGCGACCCTCATGAAGGGTTTTGTCAATGCGTTAACGATGCTACAAGAGATATCGAGGAAGTTAAAAACAATCTTGATGAGATATCGTCGAGGCTAGCTAAACTGGTCTATAAAAACACATGTCAATCCAGTCGTGAGCTTGCGAATAATAGCGGCTGCTTGGTGAAGCCATGAGTTGGGAAGTATCACAAGAATATAAGGATTTGATTCTTCCTTCTCTTGATGCGTACGTGATGGAGAAGGCCGAGGAGCGCGGGTGTCTTTGTCGAGTGGTAGCTATGGAACTACTGATTGAATCACGTGTGGGAATGGATAGCTTCGATGAAGAAGCTATCCGTAAGGAGTTCAAAGACGTTGATTGGTGGTGCTTGCTGCCACTCATAGCGGAGCGCGTTACCTCCATGACAAATGGAGGCTGGGAGTTTAACATCGATGAGGCTGGGTGGACTACAGTTCCTGTCTGCAGTAACGATCACATGTTAGAGTACTACAGCTAACACATAGGACAAATTCTGACCTTGACTTTTCAGGGTCAGATTCTGTCCTTTTAAAGGTGGGTCACGCTGGCCCGTGACAGTCCAATACAGAATAGGCCGGGCCTGCCGGCCCACCTTTGAAAGGACTATCGGCCTCGGGCCGATGATATCAAGCTCTTTCTCGTGTCAAGGACAGAATATGGTCGCTCTATGTCTCCGGTAGGGCCGGCCCTAGCGAGATATTTTTCCGGACATATTCTGACTTTCAATTGTGCCTGATATCAGATAAAATATAGGTATGAGTAAAGCACAGAACATTGCAGGGCGGACCGAGGGGCATAGGGCCTCTATGGGAAGCTCTGTTCAAAATCAACTAACTAACGGAGTAAAGACCATGGCATATGTTAAGCATGCAATGATGGCAACAGAGGAATGCATTTTTATTGCCTCTGAACAATTAGAAGAAGCTACAAAGTATTTAAATGAGATCGGAATGAAGGCTTTAGCTGTGAAAATCGAGAACATGAAAGATCAACTAACTGAGATTGATGTATTCAAAGAAGCGGAGAAGGAAGCATGAACTTCGAATTTGGAATTTACGAAAGTATCATCGATACGTTCAGTAGCACTGCAAAAGCTACTGGATTCAAATTCGTCCAACAACAAACTGTATGTCATGGGCGAGTCCTCTATATCGAATTCTATCGTGACGACATTCTTAGATTAAAATGGGGAAGTCAAGGGAACAATATAGAAGGGTTTTACGTCACCTACGGTGGTCGTCATGTTTGGACTTGGACTAGCCACGACCCCTTTGGAGAGGTCGAAGCTGATCCGGATCTAGATAGCTTGTGCAAAGCTATCTGTATGATCAAGGGGGCGGCATGAGAAAGTTTGAACGCTACTGTTCTATCGGTTGCTACCCTCAATTCATCGTTTGGCAAGGTGAGGCGTTTTGTACTAACTGCGTTAATGAGAACATCGAATCTGACGTAGAGTCGGAGGCTCATGAGGACGATTGCGAATGGTTAGGTAACGAGGAGCTTACCCCAGCTATCAATTGGGAAACGCCCGATCTCTATTGTACTCAGTGTTCAGAGAGAATCGAGTCCGCTTATGCTGACGAAGAAGAATCCGAAGAAGCCTAACACATAGGACAAATTCTGACCTTGACTTACTGAGGTCAGATTCTGTCCTCCTCCTAATGAAGACGGCCAGGGCCTACGGCCCGTGACAGTCCAGTTGAAGCAGGCCCCCCGGCAGGGCGCATTAGGAGGAGGACTATCGTTTGTCTGAGTTTGCTTTGATGAGCCAGGGGCATCATACTGATAGACCTCGCACTGCGTTGCTCGTGTCTGGTCCACCAGCCCAAGGTCTGGTTGGACTATCGGCCTGGGACCTGCCGTGAGCGT
>TARA_R100000697_G_scaffold123742_1_pt1 | contig 15935 bp, 25 predicted proteins | sample TARA_R100000697 | Tara Oceans TARA_R100000697 (sample SAMEA2622788) | marine metagenome | biome: marine biome (ENVO:00000447); feature: surface water layer (ENVO:00002042); material: "saline water (ENVO:00002010), including plankton (ENVO:xxxxxxxx)" | depth 5 m
TCTTCTAGCGGCCACTAACTCAGGACTTTGTTGTAATGGAAATTGAACTTGTGCTGGTACACTGGGTGCAGGTGCTGGTGCAGCCATCGGTGTAATAGGTGGTGCAACCTTGACTCCCGGTTGTGCTGTAGGCATAGGGTCTATTTTTGGAGGTGGACCCGGTGGCACTTTTTGTGTTTGAGCCTCAGTTGGTGGAGGGGGAGCCTCAAAACCACTAGCGTATGATACATGTGGTGGAAGATTTGGTTTATTTTCAAACAAACCCATATCTGTAACTTTTCTACTCGCTAAGTGTTGGGTAGGCATTTCATCAGGATGTATCAAATCTCTTTTAATTTCCATACCTTCGTGAGAGCCAGCAATTATATCCGCTATACCCTCTAAACTCTTTCTTCTACTATCCACAGTATCAAAAGAGTCAACATTGTAACCTAATTGAGCATACAAAGACGGGTCATCAGGTTCATAATGTCTTAGATTACTTATACCCTTTTCAGAATGTCCCGATGCATGGGCTAAAGCATAAATTTTTTTCGCTCTAGGATGAACACCTTCTGAAGTTAATGTTTTTTGATAATTTGGATTACCTTTACCGTCTAAAAAATGACTTAAGAAACCTTCATGACCAAGAGCGGCTTTTGAATCAAAATGGTCAATTAAATGTTTAAGTGTTCTATCACCCCTTTGATTTTCTCTCAAACGACTAAATAGCACCTTAAATCCATCAGTTTGTCTTAAATCCTTCATTAAATCATCTAAATAACCAGTAGGCTCGTGCATTAATTCATCAATTGACCTTTCTTGATAATCACCTGTTGCAGTACGAACAGGTAAAGTTATTTTTCCAAAATTTTCAGTTATGCCTTTTTGTTTCAAAGAATTAACAGCATTCTTGAATAAATTTTTTGCTTTTTCTATGCCTGCATTTGTTGTTTTATTACCATGTAAATGAAATATATCAGGCAAGTGATGTGCTATTTCATAAGAAAATATATCATTAGGGATACCACCAACACTATATCCTTCGGGAACTGTTTGCATAAAATAATCAGGTAAATTTCCTTGTTGTAATTTTTCTCCACCTGTTCCTGAAAGTCTCATCACATTAGGTGAAAGTTGTACTCTACTAGGATGTGAATCGATAGTAGCCCATTTGTCATGTATATACCCTTTACTTCCAAACACAGCATCTATATTTTCTTGACCGAATTCTCCTCCTAATTTATTCAACAATATATTTCTTAGAGCCAAGTGAATAGGATTTGAATAAGATTCTATAAATGTACCCAATGTCTGAGGATTACTATTTGTGAATTGAGTTATGAATTTACCTTCATTATCTCTTACATGTTGATTTATTGAGTTTGTTCCTTTGAATGAACTAACATGGTTTGTCCTCCATTCATCACTTTCAATATGAGGTACCATATCAGATTTACCAGCATTTTTTCTAGCCTTATTTGTTTCATCAATAGCCATATTAAGTATATTAATTGGATTTAACCTTATACCCAAACTACTACTATGTTTACCAAGAATACCTGCTCTATCTAATGCATCTCCTAAGTCTTTAATCACACCATCAATTCCATGATAATGATTTCTTTCTGTTCCATCATTATTTATTCCTGTGTGGTAAGCCAATTCACCGTGCCTTCCTATTTTGAATTTACCGGGAATTAAATTACCAACACCTGCGTGTCCCGATGGATGTGGGTCCGCTGTCCCACCATGAGCATATGCAGGTGCGTCAATTTTACCACCAGTTTTAGGATTAACACCTGCGCCTACCGCTTCAGGTGGAAATGATGAGAACATGGTAGTTTGTAATTCTTGACCGGGAACAGCGTGCCAACCGACCACGCCGTGACCCTTTAAGATAATTGGATTGCTTTTTACAAAAATGTAACTCAAGCCGTTCCACCTCGCACATGACTGGGTTTGAATGCAAAGTTACGTGCATCTTCACTTTCAGTTGGACCCGTTGGTTTGGTAGTTTTATCTGAAGGACCAGTGTTGTGCTTAGGTAAAGAAGACGCTCCGCCTGAAACATCTTTTTCAGCCATCTTCTTCTTTTCATTCCTTTTATCTCTTAACAGATTACGCATTTCACGCATTATGTTTCTTAATTCAGCCAATTGATATTTATTAACTGCTTTCAATAATGAATCCTCGGGTAATGAATCCTCACTCATAGTTACCATACTAGGCATTTTAGGACGAGTCAAAGATGGTCTTCTCATCTTAGGAGGCACAATCGGTGGAGCACGAACTGGATGTAAACGTGGTCTTCTAGGTGTTAAACTAGGAGCACCCATTGGGGCAGAATATTGGTCAGAGCGAGTTCTAAGTCTAGGACCAGCAACTCTTATGTTTCCAAGATGTTTTTTACGCTGTTTTATTTGAGCAAGTTGTCTTTTATATCTACGCATGTCTGCTTGACTCATAGGTTGTTTTACAGCAAGACCTCTATGTGAATATTCAACAGATGTATCATCACCGAAAGCCATCGGTCCAGTTGGATTTTCTCTTCTTACATATTTTGCCCTTCTATTACTCTGTTGTGCTTCATTACCGAAACCACCCTTAGGTTGTTTGAAAGGTTTAGTGGATGTTTCCCACGCTCTTTTTTGTCTTTTTAATAAATCAGACCAAGCATTTTCCATTGGCTCAGACATCTGCATCATTTGTCCACCAGCAGCACCGGGGCCTTTTGCTTGATTAGCAAGACTTGTGAGAAAGCCACCTATATCAGGTGAACCAGTTTGTGCTGTTATTTCTCTTTCAGCATCTCTTTTGTCTGAATCATCTTCATTCATTTCTTCTTTTTCGGGGGTAGATGATAGACCCATGTGATGAGGTTTGATTTTGATATGTTTGATTTTTTTGTGAGCCTTTTCTTCTTTTTCTTTTTTGGCTTGTCTCTTATCCATTCTCTTGTCTTTATTATGAGCATCTTCGGGACCATACCTATCCTCTTCATGATTATCACGATACATGTAAGAAGACTCAGACCTTGGATTATACATCCTAGTATCAGAGCCTCTTCCCATCATTCCCTCAGTCATCTATATCACTCACCATAATACTTTCAAATATACATCTTAAAGTTGATGCTACGTCTCTATAGAAATTACTAACTCTAGGATTATTTAAAAACGCACGTTGCATATTATCAACCACTAAATCATATTCTTCTAATAAACCGTGTAATAATTTAACAGCGGGTAAGAAATCTTGAGGGTCATCATTATTGTATAAAGTATCGAAAGATTTTATCATAGCGGGAAACAAATCTATGGGAGTGACATTTATATCACCATAATGTTCGAACCTTTCTGTTAATTTAATACAATAATCAAGGAAAGTAGGAACATCTCTTTCAGTCATTCTCCTACCTAAATTTACATAACGGTAACCCGGATGAGTTACTTGTAGTAAATCGGGAACTGGCACCGCTAACATCACATATCACCCGCTTGGTCTATCAATTGACTACGAATTCTCGCCCATGTATCAGGACTTTCTTTACCCAACTCAACTTTAAGAATGTTGATTGTGTTATGAATTTCACCATTTTCACTTGTTGCCCCCCAATTTTCTTGCATCTTAATTAAATCTTTTATTGACTCTCTGACCTCTTTGTGCAAAGACACTGCATCTTTGACGAAACCGTCTTCATGTATACTCCCATCGTGGAGCAATTCAGACAACTTATCGTTGAGTTTTTCGACATTGTTTCGAAGTACATTTAATTCTCCTCCAACGGCGAGACTGGTCTCCGCTATAGCACTGCGTTGTACTAGGGGTTGAAAATGGTTTTTCATATGATGGTAGACTGTGGTTTCAGCGAGGTCTAACTCCTTTGCTATATTTTCAGACTCGCTACCGTCTTGAAAGTATCTAGTTTCAAATTCTGCTCTTTGAGGATGAATGCAGATTTTACATTGTGGATTTGCGGCCATATGATACTGACCCATGTGATTTCTAAAATGCCTATCAGAAGTATTTAGTCTCCAACCCATCTCTTTATCCAATTCTTTAGGAGACATAGTCCCGCTCAATAAAGCCTCTTCTAATTCATTTCTACTGGGATGTTGACAGAAGGGACAAGACCTTTTTGTGACTCTATTATCTTCTCCCATTGTGCACGCTTAAAGCAACATCACAGATAACTCTAACTGTATAAACATATTGCACACTGTATGTTCCGTAGGATGAAACGAGTCCCACGGCAAGATATATCTACTAAAGTAAAAGATATTAAGAGAGCAACTAAAGATATAATTAACAAAAGTAGAGTAACAGAGAGTCAATATAAAAATAGACTGAAAACATGTAATGATTGTATTTATCTAATGAGGTCTACTAATATGTGTAGAGTTTGTGGATGTTTTATGAAAATAAAAGCGGCCTTACCATCTTCTGTTTGCCCTCTTGGTAAATGGTCACTTAGCGATTCTAGTGTAGATTCCACCCAACATGACAACTGATGTAAAAATCCCAATTAAGAATATACTCACTTCGTTAGTACTCAACTCAGCACCTTTGAAAACTAATATGAAAAATAAAGTAACTATTATACTCAAAAATTGCACCATAATCATGTCAGTAATTACTGACCTTTTCGGTGAAAACATATTCACACTTGCTACACTTAATCCACGAACTGCATTATTCATTGGGTCTTGGTTTATCATATTATCACTTTTATTTATTTGTTGGTAGTCCTATTAATCCACGAGCAACACTACCAATTCCACCACCCACTTTATTCATCATACCTTCATCGGCTAGAGCAGCGGATAAAGCACCACCCATCATTGATTGTTGAGCCATAGCCATGATTTGCTGTCTTTGCATTTCGGCTTGTTGAACTGTTTGTGTGCTTTGGGCCACAATATTGTTCAATAACATACTAACGTTTTCAGCACTTAATGTTTGTAGTTCTGATGGTAGTGCCGTGGCATCTAATTTCATACTCATACCATTATCATCCTCATTCATACTAAAAGTAGCATTTTTTAGAATATTGATTAAACTTAGGCTAGTAGCAGTCGCCACTAAATCTATGACAGTGGCTAACCCTCCTTCTGCTATAAATCTATGAATTGGATTCTGTGATTGCAATAAAGCAGCCATGATTTCCATTTCAGAAGGTGGTGTAACCTGACCGTTCTGCATCATCATTTGTTGTTGTTGATTCATACCCATTCCCCCCATCATTCCACCCATGAAACCATTAGGTTGTTGTTGAGGTGCAAACTGCGCTGATGGTAAACCAACACCTAAATTATTACCATACTGATTATTCATAGGAGCACCACTCATTGATAAATTTAGTGCACCATTTTGTTGAGGTGTTTTATTAAATCCAAACATACGTATCACACTCCCGGACGAAGGCCCTCCACATCAATGTTCTGCTGGTTGTGTTGTATTTTTAACGATTCTTGTGCGAGTAAATCTTCGAAAGCCTGAGTAGGTTGACTCATTTGTATAAGTTCTTGTTGGAATATACGTAAGTCAAACACCACCATTGTGACATCGTTTTGACCAGTTAAAGGGTTTGAATAATGTAAAACATTAATTCCTTTAGTTTTACCAGCATCTCTTTCTAATTCAGCAAAAAATGGCTCATATTTTTTTAACATTTCAGGTGTAGGGTCTTTCTTTTTAAAAGATGCTACGGGTACAGTGACTATAGAAACTCCACGTTTTACTTTATCACGAAGACGGCTTGGATTCATTTCATTCTGCTTATCTTCTTCTGCCTCCCACTTACATAATAAATGATACAGATGAAGATGTTCAGGACAATACGTGCCACGCATTTTTTTACCACTTGTAACTTTATCACGAGCAATAAAAGCCTCGGGTTGACCTGTGACTGGATTTTCCCAATACATTTCCCATAAAGAGCGACCAGTCTCCTCGTCACTTATTCTCATGTAGAGATTATCGTGTTTTATGAGTTCAGCAACATTAGCACCATCAACAACACAAGTACCAGTGTCTTTATTATAACGATATTTTCTTCCAAACAACCATCTCATAGGGTTAAATATTGAACGTTTTGCTGGTTGTAGAAGTTTGTAGGCTTGTTTAATATCTCTTCTACGTGCTTTTCTTGGGTCAGGATGTGTGCTTGGGTAAAAATTTACTTTGGGTACTTCTATATTTTGAGTTGCGGCTATTTCTTGCATTCCTTGTTGAGCCGCCATCATTTCCTGTAACGCAGCGTGAGTAAGTTGTTGATTACCTTGACCTGCTAAACTGGCTAAATGAGCCTCATTAACCGTATATAACGGTTGTGAGGCGGTAGGTTGAAACATCATTTATTTTCATCTCCTTGCACGGGTCTAAGCATTACTACCATATCACCGTTTTCCACTTTAAATTTCCAAGAAACTTTATCCCCTGCATTCAAATTATAATGGTCTACTATCCACATCGGAATAGTGGTTCTTAGGCTACGACTACCTCCACCCGTAGATACTAAAACAGTGGATGTATTTTTTGTGCCCATGACTATCCCACATATATTTTATTCAAAAGGTTATTGTTAAGGTCAATCATGTGGTCAAGAGGTCTAACATACATTGTTCCACGTTCCATCCTATGCGTGTAGCCATGAAAGAACGTTTTGTGGGAATACCCGCTTTTTGTAATTTAATAAGGTCATCCCTGAAAGGGTCGAAAATTTTATGCTCCCCAATTCTTCCATCATGCCACAATTTAGATGCAGTTTCATCAAAGAATCTATCTGCTTTATTGGCAATTAACATCACAACTCTGGGTCTATATTTCCTTCCTTTCAATCTCGACCACATGGAACGATAACGATAATTTCTATTTATGAGACAGTCCACTAGATAACGAAAACCAGCGAGTTGTTGAACACCAGCATCTCCTCCTTTGAAAGCCCTGTCATCAAATACGTAGACAACAGCCTCGACTCCTCTAGTCACCATGTCTTCTATCCAAAGATTCCAAAATCTTTCCTGACCACCTAAATCAGCAGAATATACAACTCTTTTTTCTCCTCTCCAACTAATACGTTTCCTAGTGGGTTTAGGCATCTTATACTTACCTATTTTTAGAATACGAGAATGAGTGGTTCTATCGTCTTCGGCTATGTCTTCCATTTCACCCGGTGTAGTCATGTATCTATCTAATGTGGTTTTACCAACCATAGGTGCCCCATAAACACCTACTTTACGAGGCTTATAAGAATTAAATAAGTGTTGGCCCCACATTGCTGCCCCAACGAGAGCAGTACTTGCTGGTTCCACCATGTTCTAATTCCACCAAATTAACCAATTAATTAAACCCTCTAACTTTTCAATCACCCAGTTTACAGTATTTTCATAAAAACTGAATTCTTGGTTATGAAATTCATAACCACTAACTATAAGAGCGGATATTATAGAAAACACAATTGCTTTGAGCCATCCCCATGTTCTTTCATATGTAGTATCCACAGTGTTTGCTAAATGTATGGCTCTCAGTGTTCCCTCTGTTGCATTATCAGAAGGTGTTTTAAAAATACGTCCCACTAGTTTCACTCCTGTGCTTTACCAGCGGAGGATGTTTTTTTATTATATCTTTTATCTATAGTTCCATCTTTTTTTAACCTAACATTTTCTTCTACTTCTATACCTAAAGACAAAGGTTGTCTAATACTAGCAGAGTGAGATGGTAAATTAGGAGGCTCATCATAATACTGAGAAACTAATGATGGTGGTCCGCCTTGTACTCCCCAAGAGGGGGGTATTTGACCGGGGTTTTGTTCCATCCATCTTAATTCTTGTTCTAATTGTGCTTCTCTCATTCTTAGTTCCATATCCGCCCTTCTTTTATCAAAATTTTCTTGCATAACTCTGTATTGATATTGGCGACTTCTATCTAAATTAGTTGTTCTAACTCTTTCTTGCATTCCTTGTTCAAAAAACATTTTAAATACATAATATGCTATTCCTTGTACAAAAAATGCTGCCATGGCGTAGGTAAAACCATTTAACCAAGGTGTATCATTTATCAACCATATATCGGCATCAAACACCCCGACTGCTACTCCCACTAAAGCGCTCTGCGCCAAAATCAATCCCATTAATCTTATTTCTGCATCGTGTTGTTCTTGACCTTCCATTAGGACCACTGATGTGTCCACTGTAGAGGTCAACATAAAGGTTATGCTCAATAAGGTATACGAATATTTTTCAATTTATTTAAATCAATATTAGTCTCTATACCACGTTTATGTGCCCAATCTACTAGATTTTCAGTGGATAAGTTACCTTTGGTATTAGGCATAAAAGGACAACCTCCTAACCCGTGAATACTAGAGTCAAATTCTCTGACCCCTTTTTCATAGGCTATCTCTACTTTATCTAGTAGATTTTCACCATGTAAATGCAAACTGATATTATAATCTTTAACCAAATCTAAAATTTTCGTTAAAGTGTTAATATCAGCGGAACCTATGGTGTCACAAAGAACAATAGTGTCTCCTAGTTTACTAGCCTGTTCTACAGCATTTATCACCACATCATCGCTTGGTACACCTAAATAAGGACAACCAAAAATAGTAGAAATATAAACTCTAACATTTTCTTTTGGAGTATCTTCCAACATTTCTTTAAACTCTTCTATTATCTCTTCCATGTTTTTACCAAGGTTTCTTTGGTTGAATTCATTGGAACAAGAGAAAAATATATTAACCTTCTTTATATTGAGTTCTTTTGCTTTTTCAAAACCATGTTTATTAGGTATCAGGACAGAAAATTCACAAGATAATTCATTTAATTGTTGATACACTTTATCTGAATCAGCCATGTTAGGCACTCTTTTAGGATGTACAAAAGCACCAAATTCTATATGGTTTATTCCAGCGTCATTCAATTGCTTAATTAAATCAACTCTTTCTTTTACTGATAATTTAACAGGGTGGGCTTGTAGTCCATCTCTAGGTCCGACCTCATGTATCAGCATGAACAAGGAGGAAGGGGATGACAATATAAAATTTATATTGTTAAATTAATTAATTGTATAGTTTTAATTATTTATATTATTATACAAAATAGTATATTGTACATACTATTATACTTACAATCTTTACAACTATATGAAAAATTCGTGAGCAATATATGGCTCTTCTTCCTCTTCATCTTCTTCTTTTATCTTTCTCTCTAGTGCATTGACTATTTTTTCATCTTGTTCATCCATAGGACCACTTAGTAAATTTTGAAGTAATTCAATGTCTTCCTTCATTCCTTTTGCTATCTGTCTAAGTGTTCCTCTATCCTTGAAATGCCTTGCTCTATTTTCATGTTCAGACTCAACCGTTAATTTACCACCTTCAGTGTGACTGATATCTTTACCTGAGTGGTCTCCGTACATTCCCCTTCTTCTTCTTTCTCGATTCAACTCTTCTCTATACTTTACTCTTTCAGGGGTTGACTCATATTTTTTATCGTATTCTAGTTTATGTCTTTTAGCCTCAGGGGAAACTCTTTCTTTTTTAATCATTTTAACCATCACATTAGGTACACTTTGTGTGCTTTCTTGAATAAGTTCAGGATTCATTTGAGCCTGTCTTACTTTAATAGGGGTATTCATGTATTGCTCAAGTCTTAAATTATGTCTAGCCATTTTACCCTTCTGATAGGCATTCTTTGGTAAATTAAGCACTCGACCTTTATGACCTGTTCTCGGTGGATTCATCTCGAAGGCATCGGGCACTTGTCTTATTCTACCATGTAATGTTCTCATAAGATTAGATAATAATTTTTGATTATGCATATCTTCTTCGGTTCTACTAGGAGTATAATAAGATAGGGGTATTGAATAACCATCATCTCCTTGAAAATTACTTACAAAATTAGTAGTGTCCTCTTGAGATAAAGGGAAAGGTAACTCCCCTCCTTGGTATGAAGGAGGATTTGTTTGAATTTCAGAAGTAGGATTAGTTAATTCACCAGTTAAATAAGGTGCCATTAAATCACCCATTGTAGCATTAGGATTATTTTGTACATATTGTTGAACATTATCATAATTTAATTCAACAGGTAAATGTTCCATTATATCTCCTCGGAAAGATAAATTTGCTTTCAACAAACTAAACCAAGCCTTGCTCATAGCGATGTCCATTGGTTCATTAAACAACATGTTCAGTACCCCTTTCATCAATGGCTCTACCCATATCTTGTATTCGCTGTAGTTCGTATTGATTATCACCAGTCATTCTGTCCATGTAATTTCTTAACCTTACATTTTCAGCAGGTAATTGAAATTGTTCTTGACCCAATGCATCGGCTCTATACATAGTCCCTGTACTTGGTGATTTGGGCATAACTGTCAAAAATTGTGGTGGTATACCTTTGGGGAATGCTTGAGTAGCAAGCGATGGTGTTACTCTTGGTTCAGGCTCACCTGCACCTTCTCTTACACCAATGTAAGCGGTTGGTGCATTTCTTACATATCCTCTTGCACCCTCTGGGCTATCGGTCACAAATGCACCATGTCCCCAATCACTTCCGTCATTTGGTAATATACCTAATCTTCTTATTGAATCTACATTAGTTTCAGGTGTGCCGTGTAACCATTTAACTTCACCATGTGAACTTGGTAAATCAGGGTGAAACTCACCGAGTTCTGTCTGCCTCTTTAACAACCGCATAGCGATGTCCATTGGTTCACCAGAATTCAAAAAATCATCTCACTGCTACCATTTTTGAAATTTTACTTGCTTTCTTTTTTTGTTTGTCAAGAAGAGCATAACAAGGACACTTAGGCGCTGACATAGAACACTGCATAATACCTTTGAGCATACACACACAAGGTGTTTTTTCAGTGCCGCCACAACAACAAGATTTTCTTTTTAATTCAGCCATCAAAGCCCGTCCATCAATACTACGTCACCGTACTTATGTATTTTTACGTTATCCATCTTATTGATAAGTTTTTTACATTCTTCTTTAGACCTATTACATGCTTTACAGCATTCTTCTAAAGAACATGCGCCACCTTTATCTTTTAAGCAGCGAATGATTTTTTGCTTTGCTTTCTCATCATCATCTTTCTTTTCTTCTTTCAGTATATTCCATGCATTTTCAAATATTGTCATTAACAATTCCACCTTTTTAGAGCGGCACCTTTTGGGGTAAGTTTACCTTTTTTAGAAGTTGGTCCCTTAACTCCTGTCATTCTAGCGCAAAATGATTTTCTACGTTTTGCTTTTTTTGAGCCCGGTTTTAATTTACTAGGTTTGGTAGTAACTGGTGGTTTTAGGTTAGCACCAGTTTCTCTTTTTGCTTTCGCTCTACCTTTAGCACTCAATCCACCTTTACGATGATGTTTACTTGGGTTATACCCGTGAAAAGGTTTTGACTTCTTTTTTGCTTTCAATAATTCCCAAGCCGCCTCGAATGCATCTGATTTTTCTACTCTTTGATACATTGGTTTCACACCTTTTCCTCTTGGTACGTGTTGCTTTCCTTTTTTATGCCCTTCTCTTTTCTTTTTATTTTCACTCGCTTTTTGTGAAGCAGTCATACTATCTGCGACTGATTTAGGGGCGTACCGACCTCTTTGTGAACGAGGTTTCTTCATCTCTTTTTTGTCGTCCCCGACAAATTCCCATTTCTGTTTCGTCCACTTTGACAAAGATTGTTGGTGTTTACTTTTAGTCACGATAACCTCCGCCTTTCTTTTTATACCTCATAGCGAGTAATTGTGCTTTTCGGGCAGACCATTGACCGGGTTTACCACCTTTGCTACCTGCTTTTATCCTATTGAATAATCTTTTACGCATTCCCGGTTTTGTGTAATTACCCGAGGCGTTTACTTTTTTACTTAAGATTTCTCTATTTGTCTCTTTTAATTTATTCCACGCTTTGTTCATAGCATCGTTATCGTACATATTTATCACATCTTCACTTTTTTGAGTGCCTCCACGTATACCAGCATTTAACATGCCTCTTGCTCTATCTTCTCTACTTTGAGTTCTTTGTTGAGCCATGGCTTGTTGTTGCTGAGCCATTTGTGCTGCCTTAGTAGCACCTTGGAGTTTAGTATTTTTTTCTTTATCATCAGACCCTACAACTTTATCCGCTACTGCTTTAGCGCCTATTGCTGTGAGTATTTTTCTTGCTGCTTTCGGTACTGCTAGATTTGGCATTTTTATTACTAGAACATTAGGCTCAGACACATCAACTCACCTATTGTGGTGTCATTTCATCATCAACATCTTCATCATCATCTTGATTTTTCATACTGGGTATTGGTTTATTGACTTTAACAGGTTTTGGCATTCCCATTGTTTCTTCCATTGACATTTCTCTCTCAGGGTCATATCCCCTGTCTGTTGATGAATAGAAAGGCATTGGTGGCGCTCTAACTTCAGGTTCCGTAGAACCACCTAAATGTTGCATTAAAACATCTAAAGTTCTTGGTCCTATACTTCGTCTTAATGCCTGCGCTTCTGCTCTCAATGAAGGGTCTGGACTATTTATGTTTTCTCGAATAAAATTTACACGCCTAGTCAGATACTCCCTGACTTCAGGGTCTTGTAACTGTTCTCTCACAGCATCATCGGTATATTTGATAATTGGATAAGATTGTGCTTTTAGCACAAGCCATGCGGAATCAAACGCACTCATCATGTGTGCCCCATCTCTTTTATTCATATAGTATTTTCTTATTGGTTTACCCTTTTTTTCAGGTAATTTTTTATTTCTAGGAGTCTTTTTTTCAAACCTACGGGCCATTTCTGGGTCTTTTGCGTACATAAATCTACGTTGGGCTTGACTTACAAACGGCACTACATCACCTAAACATTTTTTTCATGGCTTTAGTTTTCTTTTTCTGTTGCTCAATAAAATTACGATAAATACTGGCTTCAGAAGTTTTACCCATCTCTCTCGCCCTTTGTTCCATGGCGATTGCTGCTTGGGTTTTATGAGCATGAGAACGACTACTGTTTTTAATTTTAGATACCGATTGCCTCGCCTTTGCTGGATTTTTGAAACCTAATCCGTGTATAGTCCCCTTGGGATTCTCATCTGTATATAAATCAGAATGTTTTTTTGACCCCGCAGGTTGTCCCTTTTTTCTAGGTATTCTAGGGGCTTTATTAACATCAGAAGTAGTTCTTCTTAGTACCTCCATGGCTTTTTGCATAGGAGTCATGTGTGCTCTAAAAAGTGTTACTTTAAAATATTTAAGTAGATTTCTTTTTTACTCTCTTAACAAACAAAGTAATTAAACTCACCCAAAACAAAACCTCTATTGCAATTAAAATACCCGCTACTATAGGCCCAAATTTGAATATATCTCCATTTAAACAACCCTTGACTTGCTCACACGCATCCGCCATTCTAGGACCATCAATCTGAGGAAAATTATTTACATCCATTCATAACCAATCCATTAAAAATGTTTTAGTTATTTCTTCTGACGTTTCTCAATCCTCCTTTGAAGTCTTGATTCAGTTGTTCTTTTTCTATTTCATTAAATGATATTTCTCCAATATCAAATGTTATGACATTTAAGAGATAATACCAACTCAGAAATAATAGAGTTATTGTTATTGCTCCCGCTATAAATAGTGTTGACATGTAGGTCGCATATCAGTGCAGGAAATAAATTAGTAGGTAAGTTTTACCACACTTAACTCATCATTGTATCAGAAAAATCTTTTCCTCTTATCTGATTTAACAACGCTCTTGTAATAACGGGGTCTTGAGAACTTCTCAGTATATTTTCAATTAAATCGTCTCTATTTGAGACGAATCTAGTATCTAAACCCATTCTTAAATTTAAATCGTATAATTGGTTGTCAGTTGTATTGTTTAATGAATCTTCAAGAGTGAATCTTCGAGGTCGCCCGCCACCATCATCGTATAGTCCGTCTCCTGCATAAGTTACAACAGGAGCCTGTGCAGGTGTTTCATGTGGAGGGTAAATCGGTTTGACCATAGGTGCCACCGGTTCTTTTACGTAAGTTGGGAAGCCCTTTGGCGCATCTAGCGGCGGAGGACTTGTGATGTCAACACCATATTGTCTCATGAAGTTTACAAAATTAGGGTCATCTTCAGGACGAGTTGTCGCTTCTGTGTATCCTGCTGGATTAGTAAAAGTTTGCATTCTTCTAGGGTTGTATATCTGACTGAATCTATCCAGTAGCATTTGATGTTCAGGATTAATATCCCCTGTACCTGTTTGGCCTTTTGGAACATTGAGCGCTTTTAGAAAGTCAAAAGCCTTGTTCATAGGACCCATGTTGTGCATACTACCTAAAATTTTAGCATGCGCCTCATCTTTTGACATTCCTGAACGGACTAAATGCTCGGTTGCCGCTTCAGGACCATATTGATTTAACACACTTTCCCAAGCATCTAAACCCCTGTTATCATCATCAAGAGACATTTCATGAGCCATCATTTGTTTTTCTTTAGCCCTTCTTTCACCTGATGTATCGAATTCATCTTTTGCTCTTTCTCCAAAACCACCTGCTATAGGCACTTGTCTGTAAGCCTTATCCCTAGAGCCCGAAAACTGTGTTTCATCTCCTGTTCTTAAATGAGATGTATCAAAACCATAATCACGTTCAGTCCTACTTTTCACAAAAGTCCAAGCCTGACTGAAAGCATCGCTCATGCGTTTACGATAGTTTACTCATTCATAATCTTTTTTAAAAATCTCAGAGGGAGGTGCTTTTGTGGGTCTAATACTCACAATTATTCTACTTGGGGACGATTTAAATGTTAATCCGTAGACAAATGACCAAAAAAACAACGACAAACTGAGCATTTGTTCATATGTCATAATCACTGGTTCCTATAATCATCCAAACATGACAAATCCATCATCGGTACGGTACATATGAGGAGTGTTATCTCCATATTTTCTATCACGTTCTACATAAGGTATATTTTGCAAATGTGCATCATATGTTTGCCTTTTACCTTCAGGAGTTTGTTGATTTATGTAGTCACTTCTCATACCACGTTCATAAGGACTTCCTTGTTCTTGCATAGTTTCTTTGAGTCTTTGCTTTCTATCTTCAGGACTTTGTATGTATTCCATTATTCTTTGAAAATCTTTAGAACCAATGGTTTTATCAGATAATCCATACTGTTCTAAAGATTTTCCTCTCTTATTCTCCATACTTCTTATGGCTTGTTCTATCGGTGTCACATCAACATCATCTTCATCAGGTGGAACTGCTTTAACAACATTCCATGCTTTATCAAATGCTTTCATATTAACCACTATAGTTTTTAAAATTCATCTAATGTCGTTTGTCTATTAGGTCCTTCATACATTTCTATAATAGATTGTAAATATTGAAGTTGTGCTGTGAGTTGTTTAACTTGGTCTTTAAGTTGTAGATTTTCCGCTATCATAGTATTAACTTCTTGACCGCTTATCCCACCTTCAGGGATGTAGTTTTTTAAAAGCCTCCACGAGTTATTAAACGCTCTGACCATGTTAAGCGGAAGTAAAGAGACATGATAAAATTTTTCTAAAAATTTTTTATAAAAATCAAGGTCACATTTGGAGGCTCAGCCAAAATTTACCGGAAATCTGTGCGTGACTAAAGGAGCGGAACTTGATGCGGAACTACCTATACCTCCGCCTAAGGGTGCGGAACTAGGGTGCGGAACTACGGTACTACGTGTATGTGTGTAGCGCAACGCTGCCTTGCAGCGTGCCGCTACGGTGTGCAAACTTTAACAACGTGTGAGCATTACGCTAGTACGTGATGTGGTGCAGTACCTTCGCATTGCTACGTTAACATGAGTGTGTAGTGTATCCATATTATCGCTCACCACATCACGCCTATTATTCTGACGAGCATGACGCTACTTATACGGGGTGAGCGTAATGCTTTTTGCAAGCCTTCAGCCCTTGTTCCCACCCATACGGAG
>TARA_R100000697_G_scaffold21498_1_pt1 | contig 15729 bp, 6 predicted proteins | sample TARA_R100000697 | Tara Oceans TARA_R100000697 (sample SAMEA2622788) | marine metagenome | biome: marine biome (ENVO:00000447); feature: surface water layer (ENVO:00002042); material: "saline water (ENVO:00002010), including plankton (ENVO:xxxxxxxx)" | depth 5 m
ATAGTGTAGCCTTCTTGAATAGCTAAATAAGTGTAATGCAGGCTTCCGTTTGTAAGCATCCATTCTTCTAGTGGGTTGTATCCATATGGCTCTGCAAGTCTGTGTGCAGCTCCTATACTAAATGATAAATCTTTATCTTTTTTCCACCTATATCTTTCAGATAATTCAAAATACTCTACATCTGCAAATCCATCTTTTAAATATTCTAACTTTGCTGCAAAATGGTCAACACACAAAGGCCCCTCACAATCATCATCAGAACTATATCTAATAAAATGATGGTGGTCTACATAGTCTACGCCTTGTTGTCTAGCATAATCTACTTCGAATAAATACTCAAAACCTTGTACTTTACCTACAGTAGCAGCATCTGTATAATTAGACTCTGTACCATCATAAAATGTTTGTGCTCTGTTTTCATAGCCAAACCTAGCTATTTTTCTTATACCCACAGTAAGGGAATAGTCATAAGGAGTTTCTATTAATCCTTCTTGTAATTGACCAGATGTAATAGAAAATGTTTTTACATCAAATTTAGAAGTACCACCATTAACAGCACCATAAACAGTAGAAAACTTTAAATGTTTTTTTATTGTTTTTTGTAAATCATAGTCTTTTAAATACTCTGTATAAACAGAAAAATCTTGTGAACAACATTTTTTTGGAGTCGCACAAGAAGCTATAATTAATAATGTTAATATTAATATTTTTTTCATTTACCCAACACTTAATAAATAATCATATAAATTATTTCTTTCTACATCAGTTAATGAGTTGTCACAAATAACAACTTCGTACCAAAAAGCATCATTTCCAGGTTTTCCCATTTGAGTTAAACTCATAACATTAGTTATAGCTCTATTTAAACTATCCCCATCATTAGCAGTTGCTTTTACATTGTCTTTGTAAACCTCCATATCTCCATTGGATTTTCTTTCATAACCTAAAATAAATTTGTTACCTTCGACAATTTCATTTATTGCAAAGTCATGTCTAGCACCAGAGCCTGCACCTATTTTAATCCTAGCTTCTGAATCATTTGCTAACTTTAAAAAATCACTACTACCCTCCATTAAATCAGCAGAAGGAATTGTGTCGCTAGCATCCCATTTTATTTTGAAATAAACAGCAAATGTTCTTAAAGATAAAGCAGAATTAAAGTTTAAAGTATCATTAGCACCTTGAAATTTTATTGTGCCATCCGCCTGTAATTGAGGCATTACACTAGCATTTTCTATAGAAGAAGGAGCTACATGATTGCTTCCTTTTTGGTCACTCCATCTAGTAACTTGCAATAACGCATTGTCTGACCCTTCTACTTCTACTGTAGCTGTAGTAATACCTGTTCCTAATCTATACCAATGTAATAAAGAGGGTAATTCACTCGGGTCAAAACCCGAAACATCTGCTTTGGTTAAAGATAATCCGAGTCCTAACATGTTTTACTTTTTAGTGTAAACAATACAGGCTCCAGTAGTTAGTGTTATAGCAGTAACAGGAAGATATATAGTCATGCCTTTTGGAATCTTTACATCCTCAGAACCATCAGTATCAAACATGTCTGAGTTACCAGATACTTGATTAGTAACCTCTAGTTTAGTTCCCCCAGTTATTGTAAAGTCTCCTCTAGTATTTGTTTTTTGATTTGCAAGTTTTGCAACAGTAGCAACTCCCTCGTAACCAGTACCATCGTCAGCTATTGCTATAGCAGAACCTCCTCTTAAATTAGATATTGTAAATTCATTTGTAGCTGTATCGATAGCTTGTATGTAATATATTTGGTCTTGTGTTAAAAGATTTGCAGGAGCTGCAGATGCTCCGTTTGTCTTGATTAAAACTCTGTCTCCAACAGCAAAAACAGATACATCAGCTACTGTAAATTCATTGTTTGCATTAGTTACTGCTGTAATAATATGAGAACTTCCCTCTATAATGTGCTGTGGTGTAAAGTCTAAATCAAATTGTGAGAATACACATTCTTCTAAAGCTTGAACTGCATATCCTTGTATATTGCTACACGCATCACCATCGTGCATTAATAAAGTAGGGCCTCCCATCCCTAGTCCTAATTGTGCTGTTTTTGACATAATTTCTTAATTTTTTAATTTTACAAAAATACTAAATTTTAACGACTTAACCTAGTAATTATAATACTCTTTGTGTAATTTTTCAATTTTTTTACTATTGTTTCTAAATTTTTCTTCTAATTTGAGCTTTTCTTCACCGCTAACTGCATTATCTATTTGTGTTTGTAACTTTCTGTTTTGTACTATTAATTTAGACATTTTTCTGAAGTCTTTATTTACTCCTTTACCACCAAATAAAACACTTGTTTTCAAACCTCCTGCAGCATAATCAGTTTCTAAACCAACTGCTCTTAAAAATGGCCTTTCTGTTTCTCCTCTTAAAATCATTCCATAATCTTCTACTATTTTAAAACCACCTGGAGTCGGTAATCCTGTAAACGCTACAAATTCTTTTCCAAGTTTTTTCCCATGTTTAAGCATATCTTGCTCAAACTTTAGTATTTTTTCTTCTGCTTCAAGTGGACTTAAACTATCATCAGCACCTGTTTTAAATATACCATATCCAGATTTAGCTGTATTAAAAGCAGCATCAAGAACACCACCAAATTTTTGTTCTACAGGAGTTAAACTATCGTCAAAAGCTCTATCTGGCCCTAAAAAACGATTTTTAATTTGTGTAAAACCCTTACCTATTAAAAATATACCCTCAAGGTTTCCAGTTAAAAAAGCTGTTGCTTGCCTTGTGTCATCCCACAAAAAATTATTTCCTGCTAAAGCAAAAACTTGACCTAATAATATGTGCGATGCAAAAAATCGTTTTGCATTTCTTTTTATATTTTTACCCTCTCTTATTTCTCTTAGTGCTTGTGTGGCTATTTGGTTTTGTTGAATCATAGCAGATGTAAACATTGTGAATGGTTTTGCTAAATCTCCTCCTATTGCTCTAATATAAGACGTGTTAGACAATCTAAAAGATTGCTGAGATTGTTCTGCAAAATATTCAAAATCTTGTAAAGCTTTTTCTTTTGCTACTTTATCTGAAAACTTTTGTTTTCTATATTGTTTGTATCGGTAATCAGCATATACTTGACCACCCATACCTGCTCCATACCTGTCTCCATATTTTATAAACAAAGAGCCTATAGGGTCTATATATCTGCCTTTTATATAATTATATTTCTTTAAAGCTCTAGTGCCTCTAGAAGAGCTAAAACCTGATGTTCTTGAAGAAGTGTAATCTAAATATGCTTTACCTCTTGTATTAAGCCAAGTTCCTTTTTCTATATCAACTATACCAGCTTTTTGCCCTAATTCTTTTCTTAAAAATTGCATTTTTGCTAAACCTGCATAAAACTCTAAGGTTGGCATTTGTGAAGAAAAAACAAGAGTAGAAAAAGTTTGCTTTATACCAATAGCAGGTTTCAAAAACAAGGTAGATGTAGTTAAGTTGTTTGTTATAGAAAAATCAAGATTAAAATTTATACCAGATTTAAAATTACCTGCAAAAACGTCTGTATAAAAATCCATAATTTTATTATAAGCAGAACCATGATTTTGACGAATAGCTTCTCTTACCATTTTATCTCCAAAAACCGCATTTAATTCTCTTACAGGATTAGTGAAATGATAAAACCTTTCCATACTTCTTCTGTAGCCTGTAAAAACATCTAAAGCATCTACATATCTTAAAGGCTCGTTATTATTAATTCTTTTTAAAAGATGACCATTACTTACAGTTTTAGTTAAACTTTGAAATTGGCTATCTATAACATCTGAAACATTTTTTTCATAAGTTTTTCCATCTATAAATCTAGGGGAATAAAATTTACCAACAGTAGGCATACTAATACCATACACCTCCTCGTATCTTTTGTTATATTTTGAGTACATTTTTCTATACTGTGTAAATAAATAGTCACCTAATTTCTTAACTTCAGGTTTTAAAAACTTTTCTAATTTTACCATATTTTCTGGTGTTAAACCCATAGTTTCAAAATTACCTTTATTGGTTACATCTTTATAAAGCATATATTTAGACAAAGCTTCCATCTGTGTTATTTTTAACTCTTTTGTTTTGCCAGTAGCACTTTCTTTAAGCATAATACCTGTGTCTTCTATAACCCTGTACTCACTGTCTATTTTATATTTAACAGCTTGCCTTAAATCTATATCTTTCGTTTCTAATATTTTTAATTTTGAACCTATTTTTTGCAAATAACTTTGTTCTATCCCTAATATTTCTGCAAATTTAGAGTCTATTTCTGCCTCAAATTTTTTAGCATCTACTAGTTGTGCATCTTCTGCTTTTTTAATTAATCCTTTATAAAAAGTATCTATCAAAAAATAGCCTTTTTTTGCTTTAGTATCTAAAGATTTTAATACTGTTATCAAATTTTTATCCCATACTTCTACTGTATCAAATATATCTTTTGCAGTTTTTTGCCCTAGTCTTTGTGCATCTAGTCCAGTTAAAACTCCTTTTTTACCTGAAACTCTGTCTTTTACAAATTTTCTTAATTTTTCAAACCTTTCAAATTCTTTTTTTGCATATATTTCTCTTTGAGTTTGTGCTTCTTCTCTTAATTCCTTAATTTCTTCAAACATTTTTCCTAACTGCTCTTTGCTTTTGTTGTTTATTTGTGAAAACTGCAATTCAAAAAGCTTTTCTCTTAATCTTAACGCCTCTGCTTCTATTGGATTTCTATCACTTTTTTTAGATGCTTTTGATGCTATATATTTAAATCTATTTATAATATTAAAATTACTTCCACCTTCAAATGCTTGACCATTTTCTAAAGCTAATATTTGTGCTTCTATTTCTTCTATTTTTTCTTGATATTCAATTTCTTTTTCTTTGCCATTTTTTTGGTTTGTAGATTTAACAATATATTTGTTTATTTTATTTAATCTTTTTGTTATTTTTGTAGCTATCTTATTCCCTCTAGCACGTATATCTTTTTTAGCTACAGGCTTACCTCTTGCATCTTTTTCTACAGCAACAGATGTTTCTGTTATTTTATCTATTAATTTTTGTTCAGCTGCAGCGTTTTCAAGAGTTTTTTTATCGTTAATTAATTTATCTAACCTTTCTATTGCTCTTTGTAAATCTGCCTCTGTTTTAATTTTTGTAAAAAACCTCATGTCACCACTTTTTACAATAACACCTTTTCTTAAAACGTCTAAGTTGTCACTAATATATTTATTAAATTCATTTAATAAAGCTTTTCTTTCTTTATCTGCCTGTTTTTTTCCTTTCTTTTTTCCTCTAACAAATTGTTCTGTTTTTTCTTTTATATTATTAAATACATCTTTTAATTGTTTTTCAGGACTTTTAGGTTTGTCTACCTGCTCTATTCTTCTTTTTTCTTTTTTAACTTGCGTTTGTGTTAAATCAGTTTGTTCTGCAGCTTTTTTAGTAAACTCTTTTGTTTCAGTAGTTGTTAATTTTTTTGATGTATCTCTATATAGTTTTTGTAAATCACTTTTGTCAAATCTAGAAAAAGCAGGTATTTTTTGCATTTCTTTTACAAAACCATCTATATCTAAACCTTTCTGTTTTATAACTTCTTTAGCAAAGTTTACTACTCCTTCTTTTTGTAAGTTGTAATTTTTAGTAAAGTAATCATTTAACTCTTGTTCTAACTTTTTTAATTTAGATTCTACAATAGGCCCTGCTTTTTTAAGTTCTCTTACAACAAAGTTTTTAAATGCATTTAATCCTTCAGCAGCCTTACCAGTTGCTTTTACAGCTAATATACCTGCGTCTAAAGCTTTTGAAAGAACTTTAGGTGGTATAGGCACAACAAAAGAATATGTTAATCCTTGCTTGTTTAAACGTGCTTTAGCATCTTCTAAACCTTTTACAACTTTATCAGTAAATTCTTTTATAGTTTTACTTTCTTGCGTACCAGTTTTTTCAAAACCTTTTTCGACTATTAATTTTTCTAAGTTCTTTATGTCTTTTTGTATTTGTGTAGCCTCTTTTCTAAAAGTTTGTTTTTGTTTTTCAGACAATTCTTTGTTATCTGAACGTCTTTTAAACTCTAATCCAGATTTTTTTTGTCTTTCTTTTGCTTGTCTCAATACATCTACTGGGTCTTTAACATTAGTTATTTCAGCAGGTTTATAAGTTTCTACAGGTTCTGTTTTTGCTTCTGGCTCTACTTTTACCTCTGGTTCTACTTTCACTTCTTTTCCAGTAGTTTCTTTTGCTTTCGTTTCTTTTGCTTTCGTTTCAACTTTTGGCTCAGATATTACATCAAACTCTTGCAATTCTTTCTCTGCTCTTTTTTGTAGTTCTTCTAAGTTTGTAGTTTCTTTAACTTCTTCTTTTACTTTTTCTTTAGGTTCAGTTTTTACTTTTTCTTTAGGCTTTGGTTCAGCTTTTGCTTTTGTTTTTACTTCAGGTTTACCTTCTGGAAATTGTAGTTTTAACTGTGCTTCTTGATTTTTTATATCTTGTATTTCTCTTTCAACAGTTTCAGAAGTTACAGGTCTTTTGTCTCTTGTTAGATTATTTACCGCTTTGTCCATTGTCGTAGCATCAACTTGCGTTTCTGTATCTACTAAACTATTTTCTTTTCTCCATGCTTCTATATCATTTGCTCTAGTTTCAAATTCTTTAGCAAGTTGTTCTATATCTTCTTTTACTTTACCATCTACTGTATTTTTTTCTCTTAACTGAGATGCTGTGTGCCTTAATTTTGAAGGGCTTTTCCAGTATGCTCCATAACGCATATTATTGTAAATAGCTTTACCCCCAAATGAAAGACCCATAGAAAAAGAAGCTATTAATCTTTGTGAGGTTTCATCTATATCTCCATAAGTTTCAACTATATCTTGTGAGAATTTTTCCCAAGACTTATCTTCTATTAAAGATGTATGTGCTTGTTCTACAACCATTGAAACTTCTGATGCTGCAGTAAAACCTAGCCCAGGTTTTAAAGTAGTTTCAGCAAGAGTTCTTAAATAAGGGTTTTTGATAAATTTCATGCCAGGTATAAACTGTTGTGTCAATGCAAAAGAACCACCACCTAAATAATCTCCACCTACTTGTTCAAACAACTTACCTTCTACATGAAACATTATTCCTGTACCTATAGTTTTGCTTAACTTATTACCTTTTCTTAGTGTTTGTAATAATCTGTTATACCCTACAAGATTCAAAGGTTTTCTTAACACAGCAAATTGTGCTAACATACCTAAACCTGAACCCATACCTGGTACAAAAGCTTCTCCAAAATTCATATCTAAAGATTCTTTCATTTCTGGAGTAACTTCAATATCAGCTTCGTTTAAAACATCTTCCATAACACCTCTAGTGGCAATAGTAGAAGGAGGTGTGTCCAATCCTCCTAATGATATTTGTTCGTTAAAAGCTTGTATACCTGCTTCTGTATAATATAAAAAATCTTTCTTTTGTCCTTCTGGATTTTCATTTAATCCATATAATCTAGCTGCAGCTAAAAATCTAGTTTCTGCTGCATTTATGTCTTGGTCTAAAATTTTAACAGATTCAAGTGTTTCTTCATCTTGAAAATCTCCTACGCCTAAAAAACCTCCCAGTTGTTTTATAGGCTCACCAAACATTGTTCTCAACCAACTTCTAGAGTTTTTATCTCTTTCTAATTCATTTTTTAGTCTTTGATTGTATTTTTTTCTTTTTTCTTTTAAACCTGCAAGAACTTTGTATGAATCAGTGTATACTTGTTTTAATTTACTTCTATCGTTATTTGTTTCTACAAGTATTTTTTCTTCTTCATCAGCAATAGCCTTAAAATTTTTTATTTCATCTTCCGTTGCCTGCGTGTTTCCTGTTTCAAAACTATATAAAGGTTTAAAATCTCCAAGTAAGTTTAGTTGTTTTTTAAGTTCATCAACATTTTCGCCTTTTTCAATTTTTCTGTTTATCTCATTCACTAAATCCCATCTTTGAACATCTTGGTTTCCAGTAAATAATTTTATAAAGGGATTGTCTTCTAAAAGCTCTCTACTTCTTTTATTAGCATTATTTAATAATATTTTATCTACAGCCTCTTGTGATTTTTTTTGCTTTACACCTTCTCTTTCTTCTTTTTCAACGATTCTATTATATACAGCATCTTCTGCATCAGCTTTAGCAGTAGAATTGTACAACTCATCTACAGCATGCTCAAATGCTGTTAAAGCTTCTGCCCTACTGTAACCTTGTTTTAAATATTTATTTATAAAATCTTCTTTATATTCTTTTATACTTTCGTCATTTCTTTTAAGTAAAAGTGCTGCATCATTTACATCTATAGTTTCTATAGGTAGGTTGTTTGGTCTTAATCCTGTTTGCTGGCCTATTTCATCAGCTCTAGCATTAACCTTTGCTACTTCGTTTTGATTTAAAAAATTAACTAGAGTTTTAGGTATATCATCAACTAAATCTTTTATTAAAGGATTTATATCTAATTTTTCTTGACCACCTATAGATTTATTTGTTCTTTCCCACTGACCATAAACCCTGTCATATGTGTTTCTTTCTGCTTGTGAAAGCATTGTTAAATTCATAGCAGGGTCTCTATTTATAGCACTCATAGCCATAATATGAGACATGTCTGTAATATCTGGTTGAGTTTGTGGTGGTAAACCTATCAAACTCTCCATTCTATCTACTTCATTTTCTGTAGAAGGGGTTTCTGATTCTGATTCTTCTGAAGAAATCGTAAAGTCTTCTGTAGAAACGTCTTTTTTTTTTAAATCTACCTTGTCTTTATAAACAGGGTATTTTTCTAAAACTGCTTCAGTTAATTTTAAATCATCAACTTCTGAATACTCAGGGTATTTAGATTTTATTTGTTGAGCAAATTCTTCTACTGATAATAATTCTGACATATTATTTATTTTATTTTTATGGCTACAGATTTATTTTTAATGGGTTTGTTGTTTGTGTTCCTTCTTCTTCAGGTAAAAATAAGTTTGGTAATTGATTGTATAAATCTTGAACTTGTAAAACTTTTTCTAATTCACCTATATTTATTTTGTTTGTCAAAGGAACATTTATTAATTCAAATCCTTTTTTTAATTTAGCTAATGTTTCTTCTTCTTTTTGTATTTTTTCTTTTTGTGTTTTTATTTTTTCTTCTCTTTTGTATACTACTCTATCATTTTCAAATTTAGTTAATTTTTCTTTTAAAAGCTTTAAGTTTGCTTCAGATATTTTAATATTTTCATCTAGATTCTTTTCGTCTTTTATTGGAACTCTAACTCTTAATTCATATTTAGGAGCTCTGTTTTCTCCTCCTCTGTCTACCTCTACAATATCTTGTATAGCGTAGTCTTTTGTTATTTCTGAGCCATCTTTAAGCTGTAAATTCATTGCTTGAGTAGGTAATTCTTTACCGCCTTTTTTACTCATTGTTATAACTCTATCTCCTTTTTCTGTTACCTGTCCTGTTATAGGGTCTTCTTTCCTACCTATATATTGACCAGTAAAAAATGCATCGTCACCAAAAGAACCACTACCAATGCCAATACTCCATCCTTTACTTTCTTTTCCTTCCTGCTGTTCAAACATTGGTTTTTGATAAAATTGCATAGCTTTATCTAAAAAGTAATCTTTAGGGTTATTGAATCCACTGTTAGCACCACCTGCAGCTAACCAAGCTCTTCTAGCACTTTCTTGCGTTTGAGGATTATCATCATAAGGTACAGAAAATGCATTCCTGAACGCTTCCTTAGACTGACCTTTTTGTTTAGTAAACCCGCCTTTTCCATCTGGCACCTTGTAGTTTATGTCTTGAGCCTTCATTACATTTGCTAAATTATCTTGTATAATTTTATCTATAGTTTCTGGTTTTTTAGTAATATAGCTAAAAGGATTGTCAAAATTACCAGCTTCTTTTTTAAACTTTTCATACAGACCTTCTATGTCTTCAACTTTATCAGCATTATTTACTAAATACTTTTCTAATTCATAACTTACTTTTTTAGCTTCAGCAGAAGAATTTACAAACTGCATCATTTCTTGTTCTAGTTTCTTTTTTTGTTGATGTATACCTACGTTTCTTGAAGGGTTTTGCAATTCTTTATAATTATCTTTTACAAACTGTCTGTAGTTATTCCACTTTTCTGTATACATATCTAAGTCTCTTGACCATAACTTAGATGTGTCTAACTCTACAATAGAATCTAGTAATTCTTTTTCTTTTTTCTTTTTTTCGTTTAAAGCTTTTTGTGCAAGCATTTGTTGACGACCTACCGCCATGCCAGCCAACTTACTTGTATCAAAAACTTGAGCTTCTCCTTTTCCTATTTCTAGGCCTGTTGCTATTGGATTATATGTTGCCATACTATTCTGCTGTTTTAAAGTTAAACATATTTCTTGTGTTTAAACCAAGACCTCCCATTTGTCTGTATACACTAGGCCCTCCAGACAATGCATCTTGCCTATTCATTGCTGATGCTAGTCCTATATTGTCTGTCATACCTTCATTGAAACCAAAAGGCTGGTTGAATCCTAATCTACCCTGTAGAGTATTTCCATATATATTTGGGGCTAATTGGGATAATTGTTGTTGATTCATTAAGCTTGTATTAAAAGCTGTGCTACCCACTCCACTTGCATCTACTTTTGGTGGGGCAAAATTAGGGTTTACACCTGACGTGCCTACTCCTGTGTTTGCATTTATATTACCTCCTACTATTCTTTGTTGTAAAAAGTTTGGATTATCTTGTATAAACTGGTCATATCCCGACAAACCTCCGCCTGTAGGTGCTGTTTTGAACTGTTTGAAAGTTTGTCCAGTTCCAGCTTCACCACCCATTTGATTGAATGCTTCTCTCTTTTTACTTGTAAATATATTACTATCCATACCCCCTTGTGGTATAGCCATAGTTGCTGCACTTGTAATTCCTCCTGCAATATTTTGTATACCAGCACCTTTCATAGCTGCAGCTGATTGCATTTCTTGTTCAAAAGATAATAGTTCATCTGCTCTTTTTCTTTCTTGAAAACCAGCCATTATACCTCTTTGTTCTTGTAGTGCAGCTATATTTCTTTCTCTAGCTTCAATATCCATAACACCCATTCTTTGTATAGCATCTTGTTGTTGCTGTTCTAATTGTGTTACTGCTCCTAGACCTCCTCTTCTGTCACTTACTTGTCTTAATGAAGCCATTCTTGACCTATCCATTTCTTGTAACATTTGAGACTTTACAGCACCAGGCATACCTCGTAAAGACCTTAATTCTGCTGTTCCTAAAGCTTGTTGTGCTGCTAAAGGTATTTCATAGTCTGGTCTTTCTCCAGCCTCTTCTTCCATCCTTTTACCTTTTTGGCTTTGATAAATACCATAACCAACTTGTGCTGCTGTTGCTATTGCTGCTACCCAACTCATATTTATATGTTTTTAAATATTAATAATTTTATTTTATTTATAATTTTTGTAAAAAATAATTTTATGCTAAATTTTTTGCTAGATATATATTTATTATAATCTTCAAAATTTTCTACAACAATTTTTTCTTCTAACTTCTTTAAATTCTTTGTGTTTGTTGTGTTAGGATGTACGTTAATCCATACAACATCAGTCAAAGCATACCCCACTCTTTTTGTTCCTCCTTTTGCTACAAAATTACATGGTGCTTCTACAACTCTTTCTCCATCTTCTGTAACTAAAGCTATTTTGCCAGACATCAAAAATACATGATGTGTGTCTTTAATTATTTTACCTACTAACATAGTTCCTTTAGGCACAAACATTTCTCTTACATATATACCTTCTGAAAAACTATGTTTTATTGGTGTTATTTTATTATCTCCTATATACGTCTTGTAATTAGGGTCAGTATTATTTTTCATTGCATTTTCAATATCAAAAATCTTTTTTCTGTTTTTTTCTATTGTTTTTAAATTTACTGACATATTTACAAATATACTATTTTTTATTGATTATTCATTAATGCTGGATTGCTAGACATTATAAAACCAAAAGCTACAGAAAACAAAACAGTTTGTTGTTCTGAGGTTGGATTTGATAATACTAACCTACACATTGCCGATGTATCTCTCATTCTATTTCCTTCTAGTTTTGGATTTACTAACCCTGGGGTTAATACATCACATTTTATAACACTATAATGTACATTTTCTTTTGTACCATGACCTTCTTCCCAAACAAAAGTATTTCCACCAGTAAACTCTTCTAGAGTAATATCTGTTAGTTGACCATTTCTAGTGTAAAAAGCGTCTACTTCCCAAATTCTATTAGAATGAACAGATATGTTTTGAAAAACTTTAGTAGCGTCAGGAAATTTATTTACTGGAAACTCAAATACAGAAGGGTATTGAACTCCATAGTAATTATTATAGACAGGGTTTCCATTTGCATCTTCTAATGAATTATGTTTGTATAATATTCCAAAAGAAAAGCTATGCAAAACAGTATTATAAACACTTAAATTCCCTTTGTAATCATAGAAAGAGTTCCATTTTTTTGATGGCTCATTAAAACCTATAGTAAAACCTTCGATTTCATCAGAAATTGTATTACCATAAACATCTTCATATGACCAATTAATGTCTGGTATAGACATAACGTACTCATCAAATTTAACATCATAAGCACCATATATTTTAAAACCTGTTGTTACATGCCTTCCTTTGTCTATTACTTCTTGAAAATAGTCTGTAAAGAAGTTTTTCATACCATGTTCTGATATAGGAGTCAATCCATCTTGTGATAATCTTAGTACAGTTCTGCTTTTTGCATCTACAAAATAACTTCTAAAGCCAAAATTAGCAAAAGACTCTGGGTTTTTAGCTATACCAAAGTCTCCAGAATAAGGTACAGATGCAGATAAAACAGAATCACTAATAGCAACATTTTGCTCTGCACTTGCATCAAATAGTACAGCTCTACTTACTAAGGCATATGATACTTTGTCTTCTTGCATTATTATTACTCTATCGTTTATAGAAAATAATTTTTGTATAGAATTAAAAGACTTATCATATTCTCTAAAAGAAACATCAGGAAAAAAAGTACCAAGTCCATTTATTGCTGTATTTGGAACAAAAGGTTCTGAAAAAAATATAGTTGCCTCTCTTCTTGTTTGTTTGAACTCTGGCAAAAAAGCGTTTGGTCTACCTATATCCCATGCTGTAGAGGGCCAAAAATCAGAAGCTGAAAAATCTTCTGCCTTAAAGGTTGCATTACCTAAATTTGAATTTAAAGCATTTTTATTTATTCTTTCTCTAACATAAACGTCTCCATTATAAAATGTTCCTTCTGCTGGAAAATCAGGGTCAGGATTTGAAGTGTCATTCTGATTGTATGTAAAAACATCTGTTATTGAAACATTATTAGCATCTACATAATACATTGGTGCCCCTGTGGTGTAAGTAAAACCTTGAGCATCTAAATTACTTTCTGTATTTCCGTTTGCAAAAGTGTTTACTAAATGCACTCTATTGTCTCTAGCATCAAGACCAATAGGGTTAGCATGATTAAACTCATTATATATATCTTGAGATTCTGGTGCAATTCTATATATTTCAACCAAAACATGTTCTTCAAGACCATTACTGATAACTCCCGAAGAACCATGTTCTAAAACAAAATATAATTTTCCTCTTATAGTCTTAGGCAAACCATAAGCTGTTCGAACAGTAGAACTTGGAAAATCCCCTTGCACATCTTCAAAAACTCCTATAATTTCAAAATCTTCTCCTGTTAATTTGTATTGGTCAATTATTTTTACTCTATCTCCTTTTTTCCAATCCCACAAAAAATTATGTTCTGAAGATTTTGCTGAATGCACTAATAACTCTTCCATATCCATTAATACCGCACCATTTTGAGCAGCTGTATTCGCACTATCTATAATAGGTTGATAACCAGGAGTAGCAGTTCCACTACCATCTGTTTGTGACCTTGGAAATTTTGTGTCATATTTAGCTTTAAATTGGTCGTCAAAAAATATCCGCATTGCATTTATTTGTACAAAACTTTCAATTCTTTGAGCTGAATGCACCCATTGATAATGTGTAGCCCAACTAGGTGGTAAATGCTTTATCTTAAAATGTATATGAGCTGTATAATCCACAACATTACCACCAATAGGATTTGTTGTAGTTGGTTGCACAAGATTTTGTGGCCTTTCATGTCTACTAGGAACATATATACTTCCTGCTTTATTTACAGCACCACTTCTATTTGCACTATCGTAATATACTAATCCAAAATGATGTTTCGTACCAGATTTAAAACCTCTATTGTTTGTAGCATCAGGAACAGGCAAACTAATTAAGGCAGAATTATTGTCTATAAAACCAGTAACAGGAAAATTCGCTTGAGCACCTGTTTTCCAGTTTGTATTATAATTAGTGTGACTTGTCCAGGTGCTACCCAGTGAGTCACTATCTCCGTCTACACCCCCACCATCGTAAGGAATATTATAATAAGGAGATGTACCAGTAGGGCCAGTAAAACCTATATTACCATAATTAAAATTAGGCAAAACTATTCCTACTGGAGGGCCTATATAAGTAAGAAACTGATGAGCTGAACAAGTTAGTGTATTAAAGTCATCATCATGAAAAGCAAGAAATTTTAATACTATATCATCTCCTTCTACATCCCAAAAACTATTAGCTGTATTAACACCTGTATGACCATGAGAACTTGACAATACATTAGTTCCCCTACCCCTATTTGTACTTCCATGACCAGCACTTATAAATACATCTGTATCATCTGAAGTAGAATCTCCCCACTCTTTGATAAATTCTACTGGGCAAGAAAGTAAACTATTTTTAACATCATTTACAGTGTCAACACCTGTGCAAGTATAAGTGTGAGATGGAACTCCTATATTTACAGTTTGCACTAAAACACCTTCTTTGTCACCACAAATACTATATCTTTTAACTCTTACTCCAAAAGAAATACCATTTAAATCAAACACTAGTTGTTCACCAGCTTGTCGACTACCCATGTCTGGAAGTTTAAAATATATTTTGTATTTTGCGTGTGACCTTGCAGTTGTATAGTTTGAATATATGAAGTTTTTTACTTTTACCTTAACATCGTAATTAATTTTTGTAACACTTCCCTTATTATTTTCGGTAGGTTTATATACAACATCAAAAGAACAATCCGTAGGCACAGGGTCATATCCATTTACTATGTTTCCGTAAACCAATCTATTACCATCTACAATTTCTTGAGCCTTAGATAAAAGAGGCACATCGTCATATAACTTTATTGATTCTTGTAAATCTATAGGTAGTCTTGGTTCTTCACCAGTAAATAGAAAATATAAATTTGAAAAAGTTGATAGATTTGTTGGTATTATAGTTTTAACAGTATCAACTGTTATTAAAGCAGGACTACCATAAGGTGTCAGAGTAACATTTTCTTGCAAAGAGTCGTCTTTTCTTATAGTGCCGACTAAATAAAAATCATCACCTGTACCATTTCTTCTTACTGCTATTTCCATTGATTCAACCTCTGTACCGCCATTTATAATTTCAACTTGTATAAAATTATCTTCTTCAACAGTTGATGGATATGTCATTCCAGTAGTATGCCTTGTAGTTAAAGAAGCACTTATAGGCGACCACGATGATTTTTGCCCATCTCTATATACATACCTATATTTAAATTGCCATAGCTTTTGTTTTAAATCATTAGATTTTTTATTTTCCCATGTTCCTATGCTGACTATTGGAGGG
>TARA_R100000697_G_scaffold123508_1_pt1 | contig 15715 bp, 11 predicted proteins | sample TARA_R100000697 | Tara Oceans TARA_R100000697 (sample SAMEA2622788) | marine metagenome | biome: marine biome (ENVO:00000447); feature: surface water layer (ENVO:00002042); material: "saline water (ENVO:00002010), including plankton (ENVO:xxxxxxxx)" | depth 5 m
GGCCGCACCGTGGGTGCTGGCGTCGTCGCCAAGATCATCGAGTAACATCGATGCAGGGAGCGCTTCGGCGCTTCCCTGTCAACTCGAGCCGAACCGCTTGCGGGCAGTTCGGCTTCGTTGTCTCAGAAGAGGATATAGGCCAGTAGCTCAATTGGCAGAGCAGCGGTCTCCAAAACCGCAGGTTGGGGGTTCGATTCCCTCCTGGCCTGCCATTTATGGCAGGGGGTTGCGCGTCAGGCGCGGCCCGACCTGAAGGATAGTAGTAATGAGTGTGGAAACGAACGCCGGGCGTTTCGATTCCGTGAAGTGGGCGGTTGTCATCGCCCTGCTGGCTGTCGGTATCATCGGCAACAGCTACTTCTCGGCGGAGTCGCTGCTGTATCGAGTGCTGGGCATTGTGGCGATTGCCGCCGTGGCCGGGATGATCGCGTTGCAGACCGCCAAAGGCGCTGCATTCTGGACTCTGGTGAAGAGTTCCCGCACGGAAATTCGCAAGGTCGTCTGGCCCACGCGGCAGGAGACGGTCCAGACCACCTTGATTGTGGTGGTCTTTGTATTGCTGGTGGCGCTGATGCTGTGGGGGCTCGATTCCCTTCTCGGCTGGCTTGTGTCGCTGGTGATTGGTTAGTCGGAACAGGATAAGGGATAGCCGATGGCAATGCGCTGGTATGTGGTCCACGCCTACTCAGGTTTTGAGAAGAAAGTTGCGGCTGCCCTGAAGGAGCGTATTGAACTGCACAACATGCAGGACCGCTTCGGTGAAATACTTGTGCCCACCGAGGAAGTGGTGGAGATGCGTGCAGGTCAGAAGCGGCGCAGCGAGCGCAAGTTCTTCCCCGGCTATGTGCTGGTGCAGATGGAGCTGGACGACGGGACCTGGCACCTGGTGAAGGAAACGCCGCGGGTCATGGGCTTTATCGGTGGCAAGGCGGATGCGCCTGCGCCGATCACCGAGGCCGAAGCCGCCGCCATCCTGCAGCGGGTTGAGGCGGGTGTCGAGGCGCCTCGTCCCAAGACGCTGTTCGAGCCCGGCGAGATGGTGCGGGTAGTCGACGGTCCATTCAACGACTTCAATGGCGTTGTGGAAGAAGTGAATTACGAAAAGAGTCGCCTGAATGTGGCCGTGCTCATTTTCGGTCGTTCCACCCCGGTGGAGCTTGAATTCAGTCAGGTCGAAAAGGCCTGATTGCAGTGCGGCGGGTGCCACGTGAGTGGCGCCGGCCAACGTTAACGGCGGCTGTGGCCGCCACAATGGGGAGCCCGCGTAAACTGATCTTTAGTGGTCGGGATTACAACGGCGCTAGCACCCGGGAGAGAAAACATGGCGAAGAAAGTATCGGCTTATATCAAGCTGCAGGTGGGCGCCGGTAAGGCGAACCCGAGCCCGCCGGTTGGCCCTGCGCTGGGTCAGCACGGTGTGAATATCATGGAATTCTGCAAGGCGTTCAACGCCGAGACCCAGGACCTTGAGCCCGGCCTGCCGATTCCAGTGGTCATTACCGTTTACGGCGACCGCTCGTTCACCTTCATCAAGAAAACCCCGCCCGCTGCGGTGTTGTTGCGCAAGGTGGCTGGCATCAAGTCCGGCTCCGGCACGCCCAACACAGTCAAGGTTGGCAAGGTGACCCGCGCCCAACTGGAAGACGTGGCAACGCAGAAGTGGCCCGACCTTACGGCGGCAGACATGGACGCGGCAGTCCGCACTATTGCCGGTAGCGCACGCTCCGCCGGTATCGATGTTGAGGGGGTGATCTAATGGCCAAGCTGTCCAAGCGCGTACGCGCATTCAAGGAAAAGGTTCAGCCCGGCAAAGCGTATGCATTCGACGACGCCGTTGCCCTGCTGAAGGAATTGGCCACAGCCAAGTTCAACGAGACCGTTGAAGTTTCGGTGAACCTGGGCGTGGATGCACGGAAATCAGACCAGGCCGTTCGCGGTGCTACCACGTTGCCGCACGGCACGGGCAGCCACGTGCGCGTCGCGGTGTTCACCCAGGGTGATGCAGCGGAGCAGGCCAAGGCCGCCGGTGCCGAGTTTGTGGGCATGGAAGATCTTGCCGAGCAGATCAAGGGCGGCATGATGGATTTCGACGTGGTGGTGGCTTCTCCGGATGCCATGCGCGTTGTCGGCCAGCTGGGCCAGGTACTGGGTCCGCGCGGCCTGATGCCGAACCCCAAGACCGGCACCGTCACCCCCGACGTGCTCACTGCGGTGAAGAATGCCAAAGCTGGTCAGGTGCGTTTCCGTACCGACAAGAACGGCATTATTCACGGCGGTATTGGCAAGATTGACTTCGAGCCTGCTGCGATCAAGGGCAACCTTGAAGCGCTGCTGGCCGACCTGCGCAAGGCGAAGCCCTCTTCCGCGAAGGGCGTGTACATGAAGAAAATTACCCTGTCCACAACCATGGGCCCGGGTGTTACGGTCGACCAGTCCTCGATCGAAGCTTGATCGACAGCTCCCCCACAAGGGGAGCTGTCACACGGGCCAGCCACGGACGGATGGCCCGGGTAGTGCGCTCCTACCGGAGCGTGTTGCCCACTTTGAGGTCTTTGGAGCAGTCTTGGGCGAATGCCTGATTAGCTGAAAACTGAAGGCCATCAAAGACCGTAGGTGCCTGCGCTGTCCACGACAGAACGGCTTAATCGAGCGGCCCGCAAGTGCTGCCCAACCTACGCAGATGGTGGATGTGTTCACCACGCAAGGTGGTAGCGCCATAGCGTTGGCGGTACCGGAACTGTAAATCCAGGAGTAATACCAGTGGCAATTGGACTCGACGACAAGAAAGCGATCGTTGCTGAAGTTAACGAGACTGCCACCAATGCCCTGTCCCTGGTGATCGCCGATGCACGTGGCGTCACCGTGGACGGAATGACAGCTTTGCGCCAAAGCGCTCGCGAAAATTCAGTGACCCTCCGTGTTGTGCGGAACACACTGGCCAAGCGCGCGCTGGCGGGAACGGACTACGAATGCGTCAGCGACGCGCTCGTGGGCCCCTCCCTGTTCGGATTTTCGATGGAAGATCCGGGTGCAGCGGCACGGTTGTTCAAGGATTTCGCCAAGGAGAATAAACACTTCGAGGTGAAGGTATTGGCGGTGAGCGGCCAAATGCTGGGTGCGGATCAACTGGATGTACTGGCCAAACTGCCGACGCGTGATCAGGCACTCTCGATGTTGATGAGTGTGATGAAGGCGCCGGTAACGAAGCTGGTACAGACGATGAACGAAGTACCTGGAAAATTGGTTCGCACACTGGCAGCAGTACGCGATCAGAAAGAAGCGGCGTAAGTCGCCGCTATTTTATTTATCAGCTAACCGGGAGATATGAGTCATGGCTCTGTCCAAAGATGACATTCTGAATGCAATCGCTGAAATGAGCGTAATGGATATCGTTGAGCTCATCAGCGCAATGGAAGAAAAATTCGGTGTAACCGCGGCTGCAGCTGTTGCTGCTGCACCGGCTGCTGCCGCTGGCGATGCCGGCGCTGCTGCTGAAGAGCAGACCGAGTTCGACGTAATTTTGACCAGCGCTGGCGAGAAGAAAGTCAACGTGATCAAAGTCGTACGTGAAGTAACCGGCCTGGGCCTGAAAGAAGCCAAGGCTGTGGTTGACGGCGCCCCGTCACCTGTCAAGGAAGGTGTTTCCAAGGCAGATGCGGATGCGCTTAAGGCCAAGTTGGAAGAAGCAGGCGCGGCCGTCGAGGTCAAGTAAGCGCTTGCCTTACGTCTGGCCAAGGCTGGACCAGGACAAGGCTGGTGGGCGTGTTTGCCTGCCGGCCTTTTCCCGCTTGATGAACACAAGTTTTTCAGGGTGGGCTGCGCGTGCAGCTCATCCGTCAAGAGCCTCGCTTGCCGCCGGCAGGGCGGCGGGAAGCTAAACACGCTGGGGAGTACTGATGGCATACTCGTACACTGAGAAAAAACGTATTCGCAAGGACTTCGGCAAACTGTCGAACATGATGGATATTCCATACCTGCTTGCGATCCAACTCGATTCTTACCGGAAGTTCACCCAGCAGGGCATACCACTCGAGGAGCGCGGCGACTACGGCTTGCACGCGGCCTTTAAATCGGTGTTCCCGATCGTCAGCTACAGCGGCAACGCGGCATTGGAATACGTTGACTACAAACTCGGCACGCCTGTGTTTGATGTCAGTGAGTGCCAGTTGCGCGGTATTACTTATTCCTGTGCCCTGCGGGTCAAGGTGCGTTTGATCATCTACGACAAGGACGCCTCCAGCAAGACCATCAAGGACATCAAGGAGCAGGAAGTCTACATGGGGGAAATCCCCCTGATGACCGACAACGGCACCTTCGTGGTCAACGGCACCGAGCGTGTGATTGTTTCCCAGCTGCATCGCTCCCCCGGCGTGTTCTTTGATCACGACAAGGGCAAGACGCACTCCTCCGGGAAGCTGCTCTACTCAGCTCGTGTCATTCCCTACCGTGGCTCCTGGCTGGACTTCGAGTTCGACCCCAAGGACATGGTATTCGTGCGTATCGACCGCCGGCGCAAGCTGCCGGCCACGATTCTGCTGCGCGCGCTGGGTTACCAGTCTGAAGAAATCCTCGACATGTTCTACGAGGTGAACACCTTCACCGTCGACAAGGACGGCAACTACAAGATGGCGCTGATCCCTGCGCGTCTGCGTGGTGATGTGGCGTCCTTCGATATCAAGGTGGGCCGCAAGGTCGTCGTCGAGCAGGGCCGCCGCATCACCGCGCGCCATATTCGCGAGTTGGAGAAGGCTGAAGTTGCCGAACTCGAGATTCCGCGCGAATACCTCCACGGCCGTGCGCTGGCGAAGAACATCGTCGACGAGAAAACCGGCGAAGTGGTGGTGGAATGCAACGCCGAGCTGAACGATGAGATTCTCACCCGCCTGGCGGAGATGGGCATCAACAACATCGACACTCTCTACACCAATGAGCTGGATTGCGGTCCCTACGTGTCCGACACGCTGCGCCTGGACACCACGCGCAACGAACTGGAAGCGCTGGTCGAAATCTACCGCATGATGCGTCCCGGCGAGCCGCCGACCAAGGAGTCTGCAGAGAACCTGTTCCAGAACCTGTTCTTCTCCCCGGATCGCTACGACCTGTCCGCGGTGGGCCGGATGAAGTTCAACCGCCGCCTCGGTCGCGAAGAAGTGACCGGCAGTGGTGTGCTGGACCGTGAAGATATCGTGGAAGTGCTGAAGGCACTGGTGTCTATCCGTAACGGTCGCGGCATGACTGACGACATCGACCACCTGGGCAACCGCCGTGTGCGCAGTGTGGGCGAAATGGCCGAAAACCAGTTCCGTGTGGGCCTTGTGCGTGTTGAGCGCGCGGTCAAGGAACGCCTGTCTATGGCCGAGAGCGAAGGCCTCATGCCGCAGGACCTGATCAACGCCAAGCCGGTGTCGGCCGCGGTGAAAGAGTTCTTCGGTTCCAGCCAGCTGTCGCAGTTCATGGACCAGAACAACCCGCTGTCTGAAGTTACGCACAAGCGTCGCGTGTCCGCGCTTGGGCCGGGCGGCCTCACCCGTGAGCGCGCCGGCTTCGAGGTGCGCGACGTGCACCCAACGCACTACGGTCGCGTGTGCCCGATTGAAACGCCGGAAGGCCCGAACATCGGCTTGATCAACTCGCTGGCGACCTACGCCCGCACCAACGATTACGGCTTCCTTGAGAGCCCGTACCGCAAGGTGGTTAACGGCCAGGTCACCGACGACGTGGAATTCCTCTCTGCGATCAACGAAGCCGAGCACGTGATTGCCCAGGCATCGGCGGCGGTGGACAGCAAGAACCGTTTTGTCGACGACCTGATCGCCGTACGTCACATGAACGAATTCACGGTCATGCCGCCCGAGAAAGTGGACTACATGGACGTGTCGCCCAAGCAGGTCGTGTCTGTTGCCGCGGCGTTGATCCCGTTCCTTGAGCACGATGACGCGAACCGCGCGCTCATGGGCTCGAACATGCAGCGCCAGGCCGTTCCCACGCTCAAGTGTGAGAAGCCGTTGGTGGGTACCGGCATGGAGCGCTACGTGGCGGCCGATTCCGGTGTGTGTGTCGTGGCCCGCCGCGACGGCGTCATCGACTCCGTGGACGCCAGCCGCATCGTGGTCCGTGTCAACGACAAGGACGTGGGTCGCGACGAGGCGCCGGTTGATATCTACAACCTGACCAAGTACACCCGTTCCAACCAGAACACCTGTATCAACCAGCGTCCGATCGTGAAGCAGGGTGATGTAGTGGCCCGTGGCGATATTCTCGCCGATGGCCCATCCGTCGATATGGGTGACCTGGCACTGGGCCAGAACATTCGCATCGCGTTCATGCCCTGGAACGGCTACAACTTCGAGGACTCCATCCTGGTGTCCGAGAATGTGGTGAAGGAAGACCGTTTCACCACCATCCACATTCAGGAACTTACCTGTATTGCCCGCGACACCAAGCTGGGCTCCGAGGAAATCTCCTCGGACATCCCCAATGTGGGCGAGAGCGCGCTGTCCAAGCTCGACGAGTCCGGCATTGTGTACATCGGTGCCGAGGTTGAGGCGGGCGACATTCTGGTAGGCAAGGTCACGCCGAAGGGCGAAACCCAGCTGACCCCGGAAGAAAAGCTGCTGCGCGCCATCTTTGGTGAGAAGGCCTCGGACGTGAAGGATACGTCACTGCGTGTACCGTCCAGCACCAAGGGTACGGTTATCGACGTGCAGGTATTCACTCGCGATGGCCTGGAAAAGGACCCGCGCGCGCAGCAGATCGAGAAGCACCAGCTCGACAAGTTCCGCAAGGACCTCAAGGAAGAATATCGCATTTTTGAAGAGGCGACCTTCTCCCTGCTGGGCAACCAGCTCAAGGGTGCCAAGACTGTCAGCGGTGCTGGCCTGGCCAAGGGCACTGAGCTCAGCGCCAAAGTGCTGGCGGACCTGGACCGCGAACAGTGGTTCAAGCTCAAGCTCGCCGACAGCGACCTGAACGAGGCACTGGCGGCCGCCAAGAAGCAGCTCGACGAGCAGACCAAGCTGCTGGAAGAGCGCTTCGAAGACAAAAAGCGCAAGTTGCAGAGCGGCGATGACCTGGCACCGGGCGTACTGAAGATCGTCAAGGTTTACCTGGCCATCAAGCGTCGCATCCAGCCGGGTGACAAGATGGCTGGTCGTCACGGTAACAAGGGTGTTATTTCGGTCATCATGCCGATCGAGGACATGCCCTTTGACGAGAATGGCGAGCCAGTGGACATTGTGCTCAACCCGCTGGGTGTGCCGTCGCGCATGAACGTGGGCCAGATTCTCGAAACCCACCTGGGCATGGCGGCCAAGGGCCTGGGCGTGAAAATCGACCAGATGTTGCAGGAGCAGCGCAAGGTCGCGGAAGTACGCGAGTTCCTGGAGCGCATCTACAACAACGGTGCCGGCCGTTCGGAAGACCTCAAGTCATTGAATGACAAGGAAATTCTGGCCCTTGCCGGCAACCTGCGCGAAGGCGTGCCGATGGCGACGCCGGTGTTTGACGGCGCTGCCGAAGAGTCGATCAAGGAGCTGCTGGCTCTGGCTGATCTGCCCGAAAGCGGCCAGTTTACGCTGTACGACGGCCGCTCTGGCGAGGCATTTGATCGCCCGGTGACCGTGGGCTACATGTACATGCTGAAGCTCAACCACCTGGTGGACGACAAGATGCACGCCCGTTCTACCGGCTCGTACAGCCTGGTAACCCAGCAACCGCTGGGCGGCAAGGCGCAGTTCGGTGGCCAGCGCTTCGGTGAAATGGAGGTGTGGGCACTGGAAGCCTATGGTGCCGCTTACACCCTGCAGGAAATGCTCACCGTGAAGTCGGACGACGTTGCGGGGCGCACCAAGATGTACAAGAACATCGTCGATGGTGACCATCGTATGGAACCGGGCATGCCCGAGTCCTTCAACGTGTTGGTCAAGGAAATACGCTCCCTCGGTATTGATATCGAGCTGGAGAGTGACTAACCAGCGGTAATACGGACTCGGGGCTACGGCGGCACGATGTGTCGCTGTAGCTGGAAGGAAAACCTCGTGGAGGAAAGACCTTGAAAGACTTACTTAATCTGCTCAAGTCCCAGGGACAGTCAGAAGAATTCGACGCCATCCGTATCGGCCTGGCGTCGCCCGAAATGATCCGCGCCTGGTCATTCGGTGAAGTGAAGAAGCCGGAAACCATCAACTACCGGACCTTCAAGCCAGAGCGCGACGGCTTGTTCTGCGCCAAGATTTTTGGCCCGGTAAAGGATTACGAGTGCCTGTGCGGCAAGTACAAGCGTCTCAAGCATCGCGGCGTGATCTGTGAGAAGTGCGGCGTGGAAGTGGCACTGGCGAAGGTGCGGCGTGAGCGCATGGGTCACATCGAGCTGGCGAGCCCGGTGGCACACATCTGGTTCCTCAAGTCACTGCCTTCGCGCATTGGCCTGTTGCTGGACATGACCCTGCGCGATATCGAGCGCGTGCTCTATTTCGAATCGTATGTGGTGACCGATCCTGGTCTCACCACGCTCAACCCCGGTCAGCTGCTGACCGACGAAGAGTATTACGAGGCGATGGAAGAGTTTGGTGACGAGTTCACCGCGAAAATGGGTGCCGAAGCAGTTCAGGACCTCATGAAGCAGCTCGATCTTGAGCGCGAGATCGTGACCCTGCGCGAGGAAATCCCGCAGACCAATTCGGAAACCAAGATCAAGAAGCTGTCCAAGCGCTTGAAGTTGATGGAGGCCTTTGCCGGTTCCGGCAACAAGCCCCAGTGGATGGTGCTGAACGCGCTGCCCGTATTGCCGCCGGATCTGCGTCCGCTGGTACCGCTGGATGGCGGCCGTTTCGCCACCTCGGACCTGAACGACCTGTACCGCCGGGTGATCAACCGCAACAACCGCCTCAAGCGCTTGCTGGACCTCAACGCGCCCGACATTATCGTGCGCAACGAAAAGCGCATGCTGCAGGAATCTGTGGACGCGCTGCTGGACAACGGCCGCCGTGGCCGCGCCATCACTGGCTCCAACAAGCGCCCGCTGAAGTCCCTGGCCGACATGATCAAGGGCAAGCAGGGGCGTTTCCGCCAGAACCTGCTCGGCAAGCGCGTCGACTACTCCGGTCGTTCCGTGATCGTGGTGGGTCCCACGCTCAGGCTGCACCAGTGCGGCCTGCCCAAGAAGATGGCACTTGAACTGTTCAAGCCGTTCATCTTCGGCAAGCTGGAAGCGCGTGGCCTGGCCACGACGATCAAGGCCGCGAAGAAAATGGTCGAGCGCGAGCCGCCGGAAGTCTGGGATATTCTCGCCGAAGTGATTCGCGAGCACCCGGTACTGCTGAACCGCGCGCCCACCCTGCACCGTCTGGGCATTCAGGCTTTTGAACCTGTGCTGATTGAGGGCAAGGCGATCCAGCTGCACCCGCTGGTCTGCGCGGCCTACAACGCCGACTTCGACGGTGACCAGATGGCGGTACACGTGCCGCTGACTCTGGAAGCGCAGCTGGAAGCCCGCGCACTGATGATGTCGACCAACAACATCCTGTCCCCCGCCAACGGCGAGCCGATCATCGTGCCCTCGCAGGACGTGGTACTGGGGCTGTATTACATGACGCGTGAGCGTGTGAATGCCAAGGGTGAAGGCATGATCTTCGCCAACGTCTCCGAGGTGAACCGCGCTTATCGCGCCGGGCACGTACACCTGCAGGCGCGGGTCAAGGTGCGCATTCACGAAGTAGTGCAGAACGAAGAAGGTGAGCGCTCCGAGCGCACTGTGGTGCTGGACACTACGGTGGGCCGGGCACTGCTGTGGGAAGTCGTGCCGGAAGGTATCGGCTACGACATGGTCAACCAGGACATGACCAAGAAGGCCATCTCCCGGATTATCAACCAGTGCTACCGCGTAGTCGGCCTGAAGGCGACCGTGATCTTCGCCGATCAGCTGATGTACACCGGCTACGAATACTCCACGCGTTCCGGTGCGTCCATCGGCGTCAACGATTTCGTGATTCCTGAAGCCAAGGCGGAGCTGATTGCCCGCGCGGACCGGGAAGTGAAGGAAATCGAAGACCAGTACGCCGCCGGCCTGGTAACCCAGGGCGAGAAGTACAACAAGGTGATCGACATCTGGTCCCGCGCCAACGACCTCGTGTCCAAGGCGATGATGGAAGGCATTTCCAAGGAGACCGTTGTCAACCGCAACGGAGAGGAGGAGCAGCAGGCATCCTTCAACTCGGTGTATATCTACGCAGACTCCGGCGCCCGGGGCTCACCGGCGCAGATTCGTCAGTTGGCCGGTATGCGTGGCCTGATGGCCAAGCCCGACGGCTCCATCATTGAAACGCCGATCGTGGCCAACTTCCGTGAAGGCCTCAACGTACTGCAGTACTTCATCTCAACCCACGGGGCGCGGAAAGGTCTGGCGGATACCGCACTGAAAACCGCCAACTCCGGTTATCTCACCCGTCGCCTGGTTGACGTGGCGCAGGACCTGGTGGTGACGGAAGTGGATTGCGGCACGGACCAGGGGCTTTTGATGACCCCGGTGATCGATGGCGGCGACATCATCGAGTCGCTGGGTGATCGCGTGCTGGGTCGTATCGTCGCACGCGACGTGATTCGCCCTGGCACGGAAGACGAGATCGCTATCACAGCGGGCACCATGCTCGACGAACTGTGGATCAAGCGCATTGAGGAAATGGGTATCGACGAGGTAGAAGTGCGCTCGCCGATCACCTGCGAAACCCGTCACGGCATCTGTTCTGCCTGCTACGGCCGCGACCTGGCCCGGGGCCACCGGGTCAACATGGGTGAGGCCGTGGGTGTTGTTGCCGCGCAATCCATTGGTGAGCCGGGTACCCAGCTGACCATGCGTACCTTCCACATCGGTGGTGCGGCCTCGCGGCAAACCGCGCAGGACAATATCCAGGTCATGAACGACGGTAAGGTGCGCCTGCACAACGTCAAGACCGTGGAGCGCAATGACGGCTTCCTGATTGCGGCCTCGCGTTCGGGTGAGCTGTCGGTGCTGGACAAGATGGGCCGTGAGCGCGAGCGTTACAAGCTGCCCTACGGTGCCATCATCAAGGTGCAGGACCACGCCGATGTTGCGTCAGGCGATGTGGTGGCGAACTGGGACCCCCACACCCACCCCATCATCACCGAGGTGGCGGGTATTGCGCGCTTCTCCGGTATGGAAGAGGGCATCACCATCAAGCGCCAGACGGACGAGCTGACCGGCTTGTCCAGCATTGAGGTGCTGGATGTGGGTGAGCGCCCGGCGGCGGGCAAGGACGTGCGTCCAGCAATTACCCTGGTAGACGACAAGGGCGAGGAGCTGTGCCTGGCGAACACCAACGTGCCGGCGCATTACTTCCTGCCGCCTAACGCGCTGGTGAGCCTCGAAGACGGCGCTCGCCTGGATGCCGGTGCGGTTATCGCCCGTATTCCCCAGGAAGGCTCCAAGACCCGTGACATCACCGGTGGTCTGCCGCGTGTGGCCGACCTGTTCGAAGCGCGCAAGCCGAAAGAGCCCGCTATCCTGGCGGAAATCTCCGGTGCCGTGAGCTTCGGCAAGGAAACCAAGGGCAAGCGCCGTCTGGTGATCACACCCACTGAAGGGCAGACACTGCCTGACGGCTCCGATCACTATGAGGTGCTGATTCCCAAGTGGCGCCTGATGTCAGTATTCGAAGGTGAGTTCGTCGAAAAAGGCGAAATCGTCTCCGAAGGCCCCTTGAGCCCGCACGATATCCTGCGCCTGAAAGGTGTCGAGCAGCTGGCCAAGTACATCTCGAACGAGATCCAGGAGGTCTACCGTCTGCAGGGTGTGAAGATCAACGACAAGCACATCGAGGTGATTGTTCGCCAGATGCTGCGCAAGGTGATTATCACGTCGTCGGGCGACTCCACCCTGATCAAGGGCGAGCAGGTCGAATTTGTGGCCTTCATCGAGGAGAACGAGCGCCTGCTGGCCGAGGGGCTGGTGCCCGCATCTGCGGATCGCGAACTGCTGGGTATCACCAAGGCCTCACTGGCCACGGAGAGCTTCATTTCGGCGGCGTCTTTCCAGGAGACCACCCGGGTGTTGACCGAAGCGGCGGTGACTGGCAAGCGCGACTACCTGCGCGGGTTGAAGGAAAACGTGGTTGTGGGTCGTCTGATCCCGGCCGGTACCGGCCTTGCCTACCACGAGGAGCGCAAGCGCACCCGTGGTAGCGAGGTGGAAATGAGTGTGTCTGCCCAGGAAATCGAGGCGGCACTCACCGAGGCACTGCAGGACACCGAATAACGGTGGGGCTCCGGGGCCGCGAGGCCCCGGAGCTGCAGAGGCCGATGTTGCTGTCGGCCTCTACTCTGTTCTTGACTCGCATGGGGGGCGTCTATAGAATGCCGCCTCCTCTTTCCCGGGGTGCCTCGCCGTGTGTGTGGCGCCCGGGGTATTGCGCTGTATGGAAAGGCCCTCGAAGTGGGCCCCCGCTGGCGCTGCAAGCCGTTGAACCGGCTTGAGGATGGCTGCATGGCCATGAATTCAAACAATATCTGGAGTTCTAACTAGATGGCAACGATCAACCAATTGGTTCGTAAGCCGAGGAAGCGCAAGGTCGCCAAGAGCGACGTGCCGGCCCTGCAAAGCTGCCCCCAGCGCCGCGGTGTCTGCACGCGTGTCTACACGACGACCCCCAAGAAGCCGAACTCTGCACTGCGTAAAGTCTGCCGTGTGCGCTTGACCAACGGGTACGAAGTGTCTTCGTACATCGGTGGTGAAGGCCACAACCTGCAGGAGCACAGCGTGGTGCTGATTCGCGGCGGCCGGGTAAAGGATTTGCCGGGTGTGCGTTACCACACCGTGCGCGGCAGCCTGGATACCTCCGGTGTCTCGGCGCGTCGTCAGGGCCGTTCCAAATACGGCGCCAAGCGGCCGAAATAAGCTCCCGGGGCTGTGCCCCGGGTCAACAGTGAAGTGAGTAAGGCCGAACCCCTGCCTCCCCCGCCTGTGTTGCAGGTCGGTGTTCGGATCAACCTGAAGAGAGAAGGGCAACAACATGCCAAGAAGACGCGTAGTCGCCAAACGTGAAGTGCTGCCGGATCCCAAGTTCGGTAACGTTACGCTGGCCAAGTTCATGAACCATGTAATGATCAGCGGCAAGAAGTCCGTCGCGGAAACCATCGTCTACGGTGCGCTGGAAATTGTTCAGGAGCGCCTGAAGAAAGATCCCATCGAGGCCTTTGACGAAGCGCTTGAGAATATCGCGCCGATGGTTGAAGTGAAATCTCGCCGCGTAGGTGGTGCAACCTACCAGGTGCCGGTTGAAGTGCGTCCCGCCCGTCGCGTGGCATTGTCCATGCGCTGGCTGGTTGATTACGCGCGCAACCGCGGTGAGAAGTCCATGCGCCAGCGTCTGGCCGGTGAGATCATCGACGCTTCGCAGGGCAAGGGCAACGCCGTTAAGAAGCGCGAAGACGTGCATCGCATGGCAGAAGCCAACAAGGCCTTCTCGCACTACCGGTTCTAAGTTAACGCCAGGCAACCTGTTACAGGGGAATTTATCGTGGCACGCAAGACTCCTATCAAGCGATACCGCAACATCGGTATCTGCGCCCACGTGGACGCGGGTAAAACCACGACCACCGAGCGCGTACTTTTTTACACTGGCCGGTCTCACCGCATTGGTGAGGTGCACGATGGTGCGGCGACCATGGACTGGATGGAGCAGGAGCAGGAGCGTGGTATTACCATCACGTCCGCTGCAACAACCTGTTTCTGGCGCGGCATGGACGCCCAGTTCGATGAGCACCGTATCAACATCATCGACACCCCCGGACACGTGGATTTCACCATTGAGGTGGAGCGTTCCCTGCGTGTACTCGACGGCGCCGTTGTGGTGTTGTGCGGTTCCTCCGGCGTGCAGCCGCAGACGGAAACCGTTTGGCGCCAGGCCAACAAGTACGAAGTGCCACGCATGGTGTTCGTCAACAAGATGGACCGTGCCGGCGCCGACTTCATGCGCGTGGTTGGCCAGCTGAAAACGCGCCTCGGTGCGAATGCCGTGCCCCTGCAGATGACTATTGGTGCGGAAGACGAGTTCAAGGGCGTTATCGACCTGGTGGTGAACAAGGCCATTCTCTGGAATGAAGAAGATCAGGGCATGACGTTTACGCTCGCTGATATTCCTGCGGATATGGCTGACGAAGTGGCAGAGATGCGGGAATTCCTCGTCGAGTCTGCCGCGGAAGCGACCGAAGAGCTGATGGAAAAGTACCTCGAAGGCGGTGAGCTCACCGTGGAAGAGATCAAGGCCGGTATTCGTGCGCGCACCCTGGCCAACGAGATCGTACCGGTAATCGGCGGTTCTGCGTTCAAGAACAAAGGCGTTCAGGCTATGCTCGACGCAGTGATCGAGTATCTGCCCTCGCCGACAGAAGTACGGGCCATCGAAGGTACGTTGCTGGACCGGGATGGCACAGTCGAGACCCGCGAAGCGGACGACGACGCACCGTTTGCGGCGCTGGCATTCAAGATTGCAACTGACCCCTTCGTAGGTACGCTGACCTTCTTCCGCGTCTACTCCGGCAAGCTGGAGAGCGGTACGGGTGTTTTCAACTCCGTGAAGGAAAAGAAAGAGCGTATCGGCCGTATGGTGCAGATGCACGCCAATAGCCGCGAAGAGATCAAGGAAGTGCTGGCGGGTGATATCGCCGCGGCGGTGGGCCTGAAAGACACCACCACCGGCGACACGCTGTGCGATGCAGACAAGCCCATCGTGCTTGAGCGCATGGAATTCCCTGAGCCTGTGATTTCGGTGGCGGTTGAGCCCAAATCCAAGCCTGACCAGGAGAAAATGGGTATCGCGCTGGGCAAACTGGCTCAGGAAGACCCCTCTTTCCGCGTCAAGACGGACCCCGAAACGGGGCAGACGATCATCTCGGGTATGGGTGAGTTGCACCTTGATATCCTGGTTGACCGCATGCGCCGCGAGTTCAACGTGGAAGCCAACATCGGCAAGCCGCAGGTGGCGTATCGCGAAGCGATCCGTAACAAGAGCGAGATCGAAGGCAAGTTCGTGCGTCAGTCCGGTGGCCGCGGCCAATATGGTCACGTCTGGGTACGCTTTGAGCCAGGCGAGGACGAAAACGCTGAAGGTCTGGAATTTGTCAACGAAGTGGTTGGCGGTACGGTTCCGCGCGAATACGTGCCAGCGGTGCAGAAGGGTATTGAAGAGCAGATGCAGAACGGCGTACTGGCCGGCTACCCGCTGCTCGGCCTGAAGGCCACGCTGTTCGACGGTTCCTTCCACGATGTGGACTCGAACGAAATGGCGTTCAAGATCGCAGCGAGCATGGCCACCAAGAAGCTGGCTGAGAAGGGCGGCGCTGTGCTGCTTGAGCCGATCATGAAAGTGGAAGTGATTACTCCCGAGGAAAACATGGGTGACGTTGTCGGTGACCTCAATCGCCGCCGCGGTCTCATTTCCGGCATGGATGAAAGCGTTTCTGGCAAGGTGATCAACGCGGAAGTGCCGTTGGCCGAGATGTTCGGCTACGCAACGGATCTGCGCTCAGCAACCCAGGGCCGCGCGACCTACACGATGGAATTCATGAAGTATTCGGAAGCGCCGAATAACATCGCGCAGGACATCATTTCCAAGAACGCAACCAAATAACCCAGCTATCCCATAGAGGTGACTAACAGTGGCAAAGGAAAAGTTTGAACGTAATAAGCCCCACGTCAACGTGG
>TARA_R100000697_G_scaffold106_1_pt1 | contig 15643 bp, 23 predicted proteins | sample TARA_R100000697 | Tara Oceans TARA_R100000697 (sample SAMEA2622788) | marine metagenome | biome: marine biome (ENVO:00000447); feature: surface water layer (ENVO:00002042); material: "saline water (ENVO:00002010), including plankton (ENVO:xxxxxxxx)" | depth 5 m
AAAAACTTATTAAGCAATTTACATAGAAACACGGATCGCACCAGTTTCATCGATAAAATATAAGCTGTCATAGGATACATAGCAATCTACATTAATCGCTTCAGCATTCGCCGCACCCACGTTAAGTATCAAGCTAATCGGGAGAGAAGATGATGCAGTATTAATTCCGCTCTCGATGGCTACACGCTGGAACGCCTCCATGTCAAGACCGAATGGCGCGAACCGAAGAGTAGCTGTCGCCGCACCAGGACCAGCATCGAGAGCCATATTCCCAACATCACAATCAGCAACGTAGGCGTTAATAGTCGAAAGACATCCCGTGCCGTGTGCCGAACTTAAAGTGCCCCAACACTTGGAAAGCTCACTAAGAACTTCACCACGCTGGAAAGCTTGATTACCTCCTTGGAACTGACAATCAACAGGAGTTGGAGGATAGACAACAGAACCGATCTTGACCTGATAGTCAGTCATATTGAAATTACCTCCATAGGATAAATTAAATACAAAATTGTGTTCAGCACCACCAGCACCTGCAGCCGCATACGTCGTAGAAGCACCAACAAAGAATAATGATTTAAGTGATTTACGTCTCGCAGGAACATTGACAACCTGATTACCCGTCGCACCAGCGGGGATATTTCCATTGAAGTGTGTGTAATCAGTTCCGTTGATCACTAGTTTGCCTCCTGACATCTCCTGCACCATACGTAATTGCGCATCAACTTCAGGACCAACTTCAACAAGCTGGGCAATGTAGCGGACATTGTCGATCGTGTAGGAAGTTCCAGCAGCGGGAGCAGCAGCTGTGAATACACCGATATCAAGTAAAGGCGCAAGTTCGATTTCAATCGTTAGAGGAGATGAACCAAGTAACTGAAGCGGAACCATCTTATCTTGGGTAGTCCCTAGTAATCCATTGACAAGTGGAATAGAGAAAGTGTATTGACCACCATTCGCAACAAGACCAGATGAGCCAGTTGGAGTGTTCATAACAGCACCCGAAACTTCGGCAGCGGGGCACGGGTTCATGGAGTTACCATTACCAGCCTGATTGACAAAACGCTGACCTTCAGTGAGAGAGCGGTGGGCTAGACCATCAACACCCGACTGAGACGGGAGGATGATAGATGAAAGTAATTTGTTGTAGTGATTAATATCACTAAGGACGTTCCCAGCCTGTTCGATCCTTAATCGCCTAATTATTCCGTGACCTCCGCCGAAGTCAAACCCGACACCCTGTCCAGAGTTATTGGTAAGACGGAAGCGTAGGTAAGAATGCTTGGTGTCTAAGAAAGCTGATGCCGATACATCAATGCGGATGATGTTATTAGCATTATCAACAAACGATTGTCCGTTGGTGGGGAAGAAAGACCTGCGGCGACTGCGGCTTTCAACTGCGAGAGGCAATATCTTAGTGTAATCAACAGATTTTGGGAGAACTCGACCTTCACTCATATTTTATTATAGAGCTAGAAAAAAATAAAAGATAAAATAAAATTTTTAACATCCTGAACTATTAGGAACCATTGTCACTTCAAATTGTAAATAATATTTACCAATATCACCATTATTTAATCCTAAAGCATTCATAATACACATCTTTCCTCTACTTAGAGGATCAATAAATCTTATTCTCATTCTCTGTCCAAAAGGATTAGCACATAACAGAGGTGATAAATCTCTCATCATACCTAACCAGCCTTGACCACCAGCACCAACAGAGAAGGATGCGCCATTCCCCTGATTAACCAATTGTCCTGGGATTAATTGTCTGTATCCAGCAATATCAACTACGGGACGTGATTTGTCACCACTTTGAACTAAGTGATCTACATTACCCGCAAGATCATTATTAATTATAGAAACGGATGATTGACCCGAAGCAGCTCCTAATTGTAATTCTATTGCACTTCCTTTAATAGCAACCCCGTCAGCAGCAGCACCACCTCCTGGGACACCAATACCAGTTGCCCACGTTGGAGTATTCGAATTAATACTCGCCGCCGCTGTAAAAGTATCACACTTGATTAAACATTGATTATATCTTTCACTATTCGCTAATGCCGTCGGCACAGGAATATCAATGTCATAAGACCCGTCCCCATCCAAAACAGCCGCAGGAACTCCTGGTGCTTGTCTGTATTGTTCCCCATCAATAGCAACAATAACTCTAAATTTTAATTTCTCTTCATTGATTGAGAACACGCTTACGGAATTTACACTTCCTTCACCCATGATTATTATACTATTAATATTATTTTAATTTTCTTTAAACTTTTTATAATATTTTTTAAGTGTAACAATTGCTTCGCTAACGTGTGGATAAGAATACATTAAGTTAATAAAAAGACTTGAATACAATAAAACACTTTCTACGCCTGTCATTATATATTGTATCAATATTTTAAATTATGTGAAACAATTGCTCCGCTTAGCGGAACTCATCGAATACTGCTTGTCTTTTGGCTTTATCTTCTTCTTTAGGTTTTTTTGTTTGTTTTTTTCTTTCTATTTCTTTTTTCTTTAATTCTCCTTCTTTATCTGGTTTCTTAAAAGGTTTTGTTGCCGCACTTGCCGCACTCGCAACACCTTTACCTGCCGCTATACCTTGTTTCGCCGCCTTAAAAGCCGCCTCAGTATCACCCGCCCTGATCGCATCAATCGCTGCACCCGTCGCATCAATCGCCTTTGTTGTTGCTTTAGCACCTTTCGCAAGTGCCTCAACTCCTTTACCAGCTGCCCCAAGTCCTGCAAGACCCGCCGCCGCTGCTGTTCCTATCCCAGGGATCACTGCCGCACCAGTCGCTAGAAACGCCGATACATCCCCCACAACACCCGCAACATCTGCAATTGTGTCAGCATTCTCTTTGACAAACTTAGTTCCTGTATTATAAACATCTTCAGCCTTTTGTCCTACCCATTGAAATCCCGAACCTACAGCATCAGTTGTCGCATCCCATGCATCACCTAAAACAGAGAATAATCCCATTATATATTCTCCTTTATTTTTTATTCTTTTTCTTCTTCTCTTTTGTTTTAGTTTTTACCTCCTCCTCCTCTTCCCTTGTAGGTCTAACTGGTATCCTATCTGGTCTTGGATTAGGACGTATCTCCAATGGTTCTTGATCCCTTTCATCTACAATTGCTCCTTGACCCCATATTTCTCTAAACTCAGGTTGATCAGGAATACTTGTTTCATTGATAAAATCCAACTTTAATGAAATATCAAAATTCAAACCATTCAAATCAACGGGGACGTTTCTTTGATTAGTTAATCTTATTGAGACGTTAGTAATTGATTTTGATCTTATCATTAATTTATGAACGTTACCATTGATAGGATCAACACGTATCATTCCTCCTGCCGCCACATTCACAGGAACTCGAGCAAGGATATTTGAAAATCCTCCACCAATGTGACTATCCATTACTGATGAGGTTGATAGATTAGTCCTTACAAATAAACTCTTACAAGATGCAGTAAGGTCTGCAACATTAGGGGAAGAAAGTGGAGTTGCGACGCTGAAAGGAGCGCCTGTAGTAGCAGTGTCTATTCCTGGACCTGCGATACCAATTCCTGGATTAGTTGTATATCCGCTGTTCCAACTATTCCCTGCCCCATTCAATTCCACAAACAAATCTCCATCTAAACTTGGAAGATCATGGCGCACAATAAAGCCTAACTCTTCATTCATATTTCCCTGAAGGGGTGCTCCAACAATAAAAAACGGATTGACATTACTTATACCAATTGTGAGCCTTTTTCCTGGAGTAGTGCAGACAAACTCAAACTTCAATGTTATAACATTAAAAGTGACTTTAACAGGGAACACATTAGGATCATTGGTAGTATCTCCTAATGTATTAGTTAATTCATTCGCCAGTTGTATAGCATTATAGTTTCCTTCAGGTATTAAAATAACTTTTGCATCTCCATTAGTCGCGGGATCTTCATCAAAAAGTCCAGCAGCACTATAACTCGCAGGAGTTCCAAAGTTTGTAACTTGAATAACAATCCTTGTATTTATCCCTGTGTCGAATTGATAAAAACTAAAAGGGATCTCAGCACTATAGAGACTTAATAATATTATGTGATTATGAGGAACTGAAATAGGTTCTTCTAATGAAAAATCAAAATCTGTATCAAAGTTCCCATACTTTGTTGTAGCATCTTTACTATTAATGTATAATACTCTTGAAGCAGTAGTTTCTATTTCAGGAACTGACATTATATATATTAAAAATAAAATAAAGTTAATATAACCATTGATCATCTGTTAGTTTATATTTTGAATAAGTGAAGCCCTTTTTTGCATCGGGTAAATAGAGTGTTACAAGTGCTGGAAATATAAAAGACTTAATAATATCTTTCTTTTGTAATTTAACAAACATTACATCAATAGCTTTTTTTCTATTTGGATATAGTTCATCGATTGATGATAATATTTTCTCTGCAACTTTTTTATTTGGAATATAGTATCCACAGGCATGGGTTATACGGAAATTTTCAGGCTCGATAGTTTTGAATAAAGATTTATCCTTTTTTAAAAGATCAATTATGCCTTGTTTTTTATCTTTTTGGAATGATACATAATCTTTGACTAATGGTGCTGCGATTTGTCCTCCAACATAACAAAAATCATCAACATCCTTTAATACATCTAACTTTTCAAAATCATCAATAAGAGCATCATCCTCCATTATAATAACATCTTCTAAATCCTCAATGATAACTTTTTGTAATAATTTTTTATGTGATAAAGCACACGCTGTAACTTTTTTGCGGTGCTCGAGTTTAGCATTCCAGTAAAAATTATATTGATCTAATTGTTCATCAGTGACATCTTCCCACCATACTGCAGGGAATAATTCATAACGTTCATCATATTTTTCACGTCTATCAGCATAAGCATTAATAACAAATACTTTCATTACTATTATATAGATAATAATCGATCTAATCAAACTCAACTAATATTTTTCCACGTGCTACTTGTAACCCTACAGGAGTTTCTTTTTCAGGCTTTTTTTTCATCTTCTTAAGTGCATTCTTTGTTTCTTTTTTTGTGAGTAATTGTCCCGTCGAGTATCGAGCCATAACTCCATGATATTCACTTGGGAGACGTGGATACTTAGCAGCGAACCATTCCTCAACTTCCTCTAAATTATCCTTTGACATTGTGAGACTAGCGGGTGTGAGTTTTGGTAATTGTGTATCATCTCCTTCATCTGTTTTGAAACTATAATCATATTTATATAATGGAATAATCTCAGGAGTTTCATGGCTATAATTTTCAATATCTTCTTTTTTTAATACAGCATAATTAAATCTAGGATCATTCGATTGGATTAAAACATTCCTACACTTTTGTAATTCACTTTTTAATTCAGCGTTTTTTTGGGGTGTCATTATAAATTATATATATATTTTATTTACTCTTTAACCTCAACTTTCGACCCTTTCTTGGGGCGACCTCTTTTGTGTGCTTGTTTCCCTGTTTTTTTATGAACTTCTTTAACACCTCCTTTGGCGGGTGTTTTACGGGCTTTCTTTTGCATCTCTAAATTATGTTTCGCAACTTTATCTAATAGTGGGGCAGGAAGTTTATCATATTGTTTTTTTGTGATGGCTTTGTTCTCTAAGGCTTTCTTGGCTATGGCTGACGGCATACTTTATATTTTATGGAATATAATTATCTTATTTAAAATTACTTTTTCTTTTTAGATCCCGAGCCTTTCCCTTTAGGAATACTTCCTGGAGGTCTTTTTGGAGCTTCTCCTCTTGCAAATCCAATATCACCTTGTCGTATTGCTTTACCCAATACAGCTGGTTTTATTTTTTTAATACCTGTTGATCCTTGACCTGTATTTATAAGTATATTTCCTTGACTATCCGCTCCAAGAATATTTACTCGACCTCCTGGATTAACCCCCGCGACAAATCTATCATAAGGATTTTGTAATACAAATCCTGTTGGTTTCAATTGTTTCAATGGGGGAGTATCGAGATAAATCCTACTAATTTTATCTTTCGCAAAACTTTGATCAAAATCAATTGCACTTTCTTGAGCGGCACGTGCCGAAACAGATCCCGCAGGAACAACTCTCTTTAAAAGTTGTTCTCTAATAGCGAGTGCTTCTTCTGCAGGTTCTTCGGCAAGAGTTTCAATACGCCTCTCAAGTTCAGTGGGTTCTCTTTCTCTTTCCCTTCGAGCGAGTGTTTCCCTTGCTTTTTGACCCCTTGGTGTCCTTGCTTTTCTTCCAGTGGTTTGTAAAGCTTCTCTTTCTGCTCGAGCGAGTTCTTCTGCTGTATAATCTTGTTGTGTTAATGCTAGGTGTCCTCTTCCTGGTGGGAGAAGGGGTGCGCCCTGTTGTTCTCCTACTGCACCACCACCTCTGTCTCTTTCCCTCTCTCTCCTTCTCTGTGCCTCAGCCTCCACCCTGCGTAATGCTTGTTCAGGTGTTTCTCTACCTAAAATTCTCCCCCCTAAGAGTTCAATTCTTTCAAATAGAGTTTGATTTCTTTCTTCAGCACCAGCTAGTCTTAATCGTGCATCCTCAAGTTGAGGTCTTATTTGTTCTTGAGTTCTCCTTAATCCTCTTTCTCTTGCTGCTTCTGCTCCAATGTCTCCTTCATCAAAAGGGACAAATCCTTGTGTCCCGAACTGGCGGGAAGCCCGTCGATACTCATCTTCAAGTTCTTGCGCTTCAGCCCTTAATCTTTGTAACTCTGTTGTTCCTCTTGCCCGTGCTTCCTCAAATCGACGTTCATCCTCACTATCAATATCAGTCTCAGGAGTTCGAGCACGTGGTGGGCTGGGTGATCTTCTTCTCCTTCTAGGTGATCTTCTAGGTGATGGTGATCTTCTTCTCCTTATCCTTTCCCTTCTTCTTTCTTCTTCACTATCAGTAGTTTCATCCTCAGTATCAGTTTGCTCTCGAGGAGGAATAGGATCAGGTGGAGGAGGATCAGGTCGCTCTCTAGGTGGTGGTGGTGTAGGCTCAATATCACTCGGTAGATCTTCTCCCACTTCTCTCTCAGGTGGGACATCAGGTAATACATCTACAGGGACAAGTTGTTGCGATCGGGTATCATCATCATCAGTTTCATCATCATCATCATCATCATCAGTTTCGGGTTCAGGTTCAGGCTCAGGTTCAGGTGCTTCAACAGGATCAGGTTGGGGAGGATCAGGATCAGGTGTAGGCTGTGGTGTTGGTCGAGGAGTTGGGCTGTCTTGTTCTTCTATTTGCTCAGGAGGTATTCTACGGGGCGCTCTATCTGGTCGGGGAGTAACTCCGCCACCCGTTCCTCCACCCCTCGCTTCTCTTCTCCGTCTTGCCTCGGCGGATGACAAGCGTGGTGGTCTTGATCTAGGAGACCCACCGCCGCCGCCACCACGGGGATCGACCGCTGTAGGAGTAGAAAATTGATCATCTGCCGCTTCGATTAAACTTTGTTCAGCATCCCGATCTCCATCTCTACCTGTGTCAATCAAGTGTTGTGCTATAGCTTCCTGCTGCTCAAAAATTCCTGTCTGTCCTCTTTCCACTCTCTCCAATCCTCTACGTAAAAATTCTCTATCTGCTGCTGATAATCCTCTTGATGGGACTTCTACTCTTTGTATGCGTATTTCTGGGTCTGGTCTGTCCGCTCTTGCTCTTTCTACTTCAGCCGCAAGTCTTCTCAACTCTGCTTGTGCCGCCGCATCCCGATCAGCTGCTTGTCTTCTATCCTCATCCGCTCGTCTCCTTACGTCTTGTTCTACTGCTTGACCTACTTCGACATCCCTTTCTGCTGCTCTTAATCTATCCTGTAACGCCTCAATTTCATCTGGTTGTCTTGCCCCTTGTTGTTGTGCGAGACGTTCCTCCCTCAACGCATCAAATTGTCTTGCTTCTTCTTCTAATCGTGCCGCTTCTCTTTCTTGTTCAAATACTAACTGATCCCTATTTAGGTTCGCAAGGTTTGTGAGTTGTGTTTCTCTTGCAGCTAGTTCTCGATTGATTTCTTGTTGCTCAGCTTGTAGTTGGGCTTCTTGAAAATCAATAAGTCTATTTCTTCTTCTAACATCTTCTGTATTTAATCTTTGATCTTCTGCGAATTCTATATTAAATCTTCTTTGTCCTTCTGCTCTATCTCTATCTGCGAGTTGTCTATTAATATCTAATTGACGCCCTTCTAATCGAAGTCTATCTTGTGCGATTTGAAATCCACGCTGATCCGCTAAATCTGCTAGTCTTAACCTTTCTGCTTCTACTGCAGGATCAAAGTGAAATCCACCTGCTCCACCACCTGCTGCACCACCACCACCAGCTCCTGCAGCTCCCGCGAATGCTGCTAATATTCCTCTTAAATCAGGTGGTGCGGGATCACCAAATATTCTTGGTTCTTCTGTTTCTTTATATCTCCTTAATCCTCCTGGACCTTCTAATCTAACTACATTACCAGCGGCATCAAATACTCTTCGGTCCCGAGTAATTCTTTGTTGTCTTTTAATTTGTGCAACTTCACCTCTTAAATTAGATTTCCCTTTGCTTTGTTTTTTCTTTCTCCTTTTTTGAGCTTTAAGAACTGCCTTCGTAGGATCAAATCGTAATCTTTGTAATTCTAATAATCTGCGTCGAGTAGCGTCTGCATTCTCAAACCTTTCTAAAAATTCAACACTATCAGGATTAACAGGAATGAATGCATGGCGTTGTTTGAAGTATTGCAACTGACGTTGTTTTTGAGCATCCATCGTATAATAGAAGTATTGATTTTTATTCCGCGCGTTTATGGATTTTTTTTTTATATTGTATGAATATAAAGAATGCCTTTTAAATTTAATAAAGAACTTTGGGATATTGGGAGAAAAATAGAAGATGAAACATTACCTTTAATCAATAAACACTATGATTGTGATTTTAAAAGGAATGAGAATGATATATTTGATATTCTTGATTTTAAAGATTATGATAAAAAAAAAGTTGTTGAAATCAAAGGAAGGAGAATACCCAGCACAAAATATACTACAACAATTATTACGGCTTCAAAAGTTACAGAAGGTTTTCAACAAATTGATCAGGGATTAAGAGTGTTTTTTGTTTTCGTATTTACAGATAGGATTTTCGAGTATGAATTAAAAGAAGATGCAGAGTTTGAATGTAAATTCACAGGAACAAATTGTATTAAACATTATTTAATTCCAATTGATGAACTCATAGAAATCAAGCCCGAATAAATTGGCGTTAAAACAATTTAAAACTAATTTGTAATAGTATATTAAAATAATAATGGCTAGTGAAGAAATCAACAAACTCAAAAAAGAGATTGAACATATCCATTCAATAAAATCTAAAGGAGCTGGTGAGAAAGAAGAGCTTGTATTGGGTCAGCATTATCCTCCTGGAGTTATTGGTATGAAGAATTTAGTTAAGTGTTGGGAGTATAACCTTGGATATCGCAAGAAGTATGAAATATTAAAAGATGAATTAGAGGTTGCAAGTTCAATTGCTGACTTGACCAACGCAACTAATCAAGAGAATAATAAACTTAGAGAAGAAAATAAAAAATTAGAAAAAGAGATTAAAGATTGGAGAGTAAATTTTAATGAAGAACGACAAGAACATAAAAAATTAAAAGATGAGATTGATACAACATTCGAATGCACTGGCTATGGAGATGATATCATTCAGGACGGCTACACTAAATTAGATGCAATCCATGAATGGGCTACTGGTGCGTGTGAATGTTTTCGAGAAGAGATTGAAAGATTAGAAGAAGAAAATAAAAAATTAAAAGATAAGGTTAAGGATTAATATATACAATATTATATTATGTCAAGCGATGGTGTCGAATTGAATGGCGGTCAATTACAAGATTTTACAATTGATCAAGCAGCAGGAGCTTTTGCATTAGCTCTGGGAGCTATAGGAACTTTATTATTGGTAGTGTGGCAGTCGCGTTGTTTGTGTAAGTGTAGATTGGGTGTCAATGAAAGGTGTGAGTTATTCTATTGTGAAAGACAACCACCACCCGAGGATGATGAGGAAAAAGATAAGAAAGATAATAAAGGTAATAAGAAAAAAGTTAATAAACCCAAGCCTGAGCCTATTGTTCTTGATTTGGAACAACAAGAGCCCGAGCCTGAGCCTGAGCCCGAGCCTGAGCCTGAGCCAGAACCTATTGTTCCCCAAGCAGAGAATAATCCGTAGTGATATTGGGACTTGAAATAACTAATTGATTGAAATTTTTGTGTATCATCTTATCTTCAGGTAATGATGTATCAATATACATAAAGTTATGTTTTTTATCATAAATATATCTTAACACATCATAAAATTCTTTTTTTGGGATTTGTATCACATCATCATAGATATTCTCCGTTTCTTTTTTAACTGGCTTATACTGAATGAATTGGCTACACGTCTTTCTCAGTTTAGGATCAATCTTATTGTATGTTTGGCTTGTAGCAATAATGCTACAAGAACCTCCCGCGCCACACAAGTGACGTCGATTAAAAAATATTTTTTGTAATTTATTTTCTATTGCTGCTTTACCTTTCCCACGAATATCTGCAATTACATCATCGAGGATTAATAAAACTTTTTCCCCACTATCTTTCATATCTTCTAAAACTTCCTCTAGGTTTCCAAGAGTTACTTCCTCAAACTTTTGTTCCTCAGGTATTAATTCAAAAGGATCATCTTCCATGGTAACTAGACTTGGACTAAATACATAAACTTTATCGAATTTACGATTGAATGCTTTTCCTTGCTTACAAACGAGTGATAATATTAAGGATGTTTTCCCCATTCCTGGCTTCCCTACAATCAACATCGCAAATCCACCTTTTTGAGGTAATGGTGCTGGGATTGTATCATCAATATCATCACACGTAAATTTTTGACCTGTGATAACAATCTTTTTATCATAAGCTTTTTCTTCTATTGAAGTCATTATATTTATATTAATATATTATTTTTTCTTTGTTCCCTTATTGACGCCTATAGTTTTTAAACCATAATCTACGACATTGTTCATTGCCTTATCAACTAAAATATCTCCTGCGGGTGCTAATACAGGTGCTAATCCTATACCTAATGATAATCCAAACATTCTTTAATACGTTATAATATTTTAATTGACTGATGCCTCTGCGCCTTGAGTTTTAGTTCCCTTTTGACGCATAGGTTTCATTGGTTTTATTCCTAGGAGGACGAGAGGATCCTCCTTTTTCCCGTAGCCAGGAGCGAATATTCCAGTATTGGGAACGAAAGGCGGGGGTTTAAAAGTAAGCATATCCGCTCTTTGTTCCATCTCGGTTTTCTCGGGCAGGGGTTTAAAAGTAGTCGCTTGTTGTAAAGCCTCCGCTCTTTCTTGCAACTGGGTTCTTCGGGATGCCGCTTGTTCTTTTGATGATGTCATTGGATTTGGAACTCCTGTAAGAAAAGTGCTCATAGTTTATAATCAATACAATTATAATTTATTATGATTAATTTATTTTGTCTTTTTAGTTCCTCTTTTAGTGACTAAGTCTTTGACTTTTTTACCTAATCCACCCGTAATAGCGTTTTTACCTAATCTCGCAACGTGAGATGCACGACTTTCTCCACCCGCCGCAAAACTACCTTTTCTTAATACCCCTACATCTTCTAATCTTTTTTTAACTTCAAAACCTCCTGCAGCTAATATTCCTCTTAACCTTTCATTATCGACATCAGTATCTTGGGCGGCTTTTAATGCGCATTGTTGAAAGACATCATCTGCCTTTCTAATTTCTGCGGACGTTGCTTTAGGATCATTAAATACTTTATCATGGGGAACACCACACGCATCGACTTTGTCAAAAGGTTTATTGTATGGCTTTGTCCCAATAACTGGACGACCCGCAGCCTTCATCAATCCTTCATAATAGTCACTGCCTTTCATACGAGCTGCATACTCTGTTCCTGGTCCTGCAAAATTATATTTCTTAGTAAGATGACGTTCTGGTCCTCGCTTTTTCGCGGCTTTAATTTCTTCGGGTGTGTAAGACATTATTTATATTATTGGATATTATTTATGCGTAGTTGAATTTAAATTTGGGAATTTTAGGTTGTGGTGGTTCTTCATAATTAGTAGTTTCCTGAGGTTTATATTGTTCTTTATAGGTTTCAGGCTCATCTACATCACTTTCTTCTTCACTCGAACTTGAAGGTGTAGGAGGTCTTTTTTCTTTCTTCTTCTTTCTTTTTTTGGGTGCTTCTTGTTGTGGTGGTTGTGGTTGAGGTGGAGGAACTCCATAATAATAATAATGATTTTGAACAACTGGATTAGTATCTTGTTTTACTGACGTCTGTCTTTGTAAAGGTGTGTGTGCTGGTCCTACAGGGATTGATGTAGATATTTCTTCTTTAAGTCTTTCTTTAATTTCAGTCCTTTCAGCTTTTTTCTGTTGTTTCTTTTCCTCTGCAATTTGTTTTCTTTTGGCTATGTTTTCAGCTCTCTTTTGTTTTGCCTTTTCAAAAGCAAGTTTTTGTTTTTCACTTCTTACACGTTTTGTTTTTTTGGGAGGCTCTACTTGAGGTTCAGGCTCAGGTTGTGGTTCTACTTCAACAATTTCCTCCTCGACACGTTCGATTGCCTTTTGTTTTAACTCTTCAAGAACTTCAGGATCAACATCTTCCATTATTTACTATATTGTAGATTTTTTTTTACGTTATCGAAACAATAAAATATTTAGTAAGCGTTGAATATTTTCCATAAAATATTTATCATATACTTGAGATAATTATATATCATAATACTATAATGGTTGAGTTGTATAAACCTTTCAAGAGTAAAAAGAAACATAAAAAGTATTCTGTGTATGTCAAGGGTAAGAATAATAAACCAAAGCTAATACACTTCGGGGATAATCGATACGGACAATTTAAAGATAAATTAGGAGAATATTCTCATCTCGACCATGGTGATCCAAAAAGAAGAAAATCATACTATGCGCGTCACGGACCTGCAACATCAAAAGATACAGCTAAATATTGGTCACATAAGATCCTCTGGTAAAAAATATTTATATAAAATAAATATGGCGTATGGAAGTTCGGGAATGACTATGAAAAAAGGACATCAGGGTGGTAATGGAAGATTAACTCAAAGACAAAAGGATACATTAAAAAGACATTCAAAACATCATACAAAAAAACACATTGAAGATATGAAAAAATCAATGAAACAAGGTAAGACTTTTGGTGAGGCACATAAAATTGCTATGAAAAAGGTAGGAAAATAATATTGATTAGAATATAATGGGATTGACCTATAAGGAGAAGTATAACAAAAAGTATGGATTTAAAAAGGATAAAAGTCATTCACTTGCGGATATTTCAAAAACAACTGGATACAAGAAAAGTGGATTACAAACAATCTATAACAAAGGTGTTGGAGCGTATAAAACTAATCCTCAATCAGTGAGACCTAATGTCAAGTCTGCAGAGCAATGGGCGATGGCTCGAGTGTATGCTGCGATTAATCCTAAATCAAAAGCCTATAAGATTGATAAAAGTCACTTGAAAAAAAAATAGTATGATAATATATAATGGCTACAATATCAGGTCTTACAACTGGTAACTTTACTGATCTTAATATAGCAACTTCATTACGTGTAGGAGATACTTTAAATCCTGGGACAGCAGGACAAGTTTTAATTTCGAATGGTGAAGGGGTTGCTCTAGAGTGGGGAACAAATAGTGCTGTTGTGCCGAATGCTTTAACTATGGGAACTAATTTATCATTATCAAGTGGTAATGCATCATGGGATGGTGGTGTAGCTGATACGATCAATGCTTCAGTGCCTTCTTTTTCAGCGGGTAATGGTATTGATCTTACTGGGACTACTTTTTCAACAGATAATGATGGAACAACAATTAATAACACTGGTGGAACGGGAACTCAAAATCAAGTCTTAAAAGTCCCAAACGCCCTAACCGCTGGGACGAATGTATCATTCTCTGTTGGAACTACTTATGACGGCTCAGCGGCAATAACTATCAATGCAACAGATACGGATACAACTTATCAGGCGGGTAATGGTATTGAGATTGATACAACAACTAATCCTGATACAATCAAGGCAAAACCTGATGAAGATACAATTGATTTTGATGGGAGTGAATTATCTGTATTAAAAGTTCCTGAAGGATTATCTGCAGGGACTAATTTATCTTATACAAGTGGATCTACTTTTGATGGAGAAACAGCAAGAACAATTAATGTCGCAAGTGCTCCAACGAATTTAGATTTATCAAGTTCAACAAATATAATCCATCCAGCGAATGTTTTTGATGTTTCAGGAGATTTAAGAATGAGTATTGAGATGGGTAATTTTTTTCCTAATGATGATAATAGTTTTTTCAATATAGGTGTTGAAGATGATTTATCAACAAAGATTCACGGGTCAATAAAGGTTTTGACCTCTTCATTAGAAGTATGTGGATATTTTATAATTCCTAATAATTATACAGCAACAGCAGTTAGAATTGATGTGGTGGGTTCAACTGGAGCATCAGTTAGTAGAACTATAACAATTGATAGTGTGAATACTTATGGAGGGGTTGGTTTTACTGCTATTGGTTCAATAACAACAAACAGCGAACAAAACTTAACGACAACTATGACAGGAGCAAGTGATAAGATTATGTTAATTACAATAAAAACAACTTCAACAACTGATCACATAAGAGGTGGATACATCAAACTGACACGAGGAGGCGCAGGTGGTGGTAGTGATGATGATGATTATTAATATATTATTAAGTATATAATGAAAAAAAGAAACTGGGTATTATGGTTATTTGAAGACGATCAAAAAAAAGATCTTTTTAAAATCATGGAATTTAAAACTATCAAAGAGATGGCTTATGTATTAAATACTGATCCGCGAAATATATCGAATTGGTTTCATGGTTTAATTAAACCTCGGGGGATATTAAGGAACTGCGTCCTTTATCAAACAACTCCCTTTTGTTAATAAAACAATATTTAAGGAATTAAATCTTGTATATAGAAAAGATGAAATTTATTTGCAAAATATCTCATCCTGATCTAGATATTGTCTTATTAAATAAACAATTCGAGAGTTTAAAAGCACTCGGGGAAGAACTTGGATTGACATACAATCAAGTTGCAGATTTATCCAGTGAAAAAAAAGCAATAAAAAATTATCGGCGATTTAAATTTTTTCCTAAAATAGAAATTGAGAAGATATATAAATATTCTAATGATAATAATAACAATGAGTAATTTTGGTGATATGCCTAAGTGTCGCCCTATCGATAAAATAGATGATAAAGTTGAACAATTAAAAAGTATTATGAATACTATTAAGTTTGATGTGAGTGTGATTAAAAGTGATTTAGATATAATTAAGAAACTCTTGAAAGAAAGACCTACAGAGGAAATAAGTCGAGGATGGTTTTATTGATCCTTAAACTGCATCAGCCTTCTTGAGTTTTGTAAGCAAATCATCAAGATGCTCCGCTGGATCACACGCGCAGAACTCTGGACAATAGTCAGGTAGGTGCTTTTTGAGAACGGCTGTTTTTCCTTTTGAGATATGTTCCCAATCCTTGAGCGCCTTGTTTTCCTGATATAGTTTATTATTCTTTGTAATTAATTCCG
>TARA_R100000697_G_scaffold88529_1_pt1 | contig 15574 bp, 33 predicted proteins | sample TARA_R100000697 | Tara Oceans TARA_R100000697 (sample SAMEA2622788) | marine metagenome | biome: marine biome (ENVO:00000447); feature: surface water layer (ENVO:00002042); material: "saline water (ENVO:00002010), including plankton (ENVO:xxxxxxxx)" | depth 5 m
TCGTTGATTTGTTTTTGGAGGCCCTTCACCAACAAAATGAGCATTTTAACATCTTCATTGTCGGAAATAGGCAAATTATATGGGAAGGGTGGTTCGTTGGGGTCGGGAATTCTCAATACGGCCACCCCACTTTTTTGTTCTTATCTAACTCATCGCACTTGCGTTCATACCAAGCATACACAGGAATAAGATACAAAGTGCAAACAATGGAAAAGATTCCAAGATTCTCAACATAATCTAAGTCAAACCAAAGACACCACAATAATACCAACGGTTGTAAGGCGATTAGACCGAAAATAGGTCGCCAAAAATCCCTGCCACTCAATTTCATTACCACACCTTGAATAAAACAATAGATGAGGCTACCGCCGCCAAAGCGGAAGTCAATGTCCTCATCAATTCCATTTTGTGATTGTGGCGGTCAAGCCAACGCTCTAATCTTCCTCTTTGGGACATGGCGATACCTACTCATCTTCGGCAAAATCCGCAAGGCTCATTTGTCCTTGAACGACCTTACTTTCGTCTTTCTTCAAACCAAGATGCCCGAAGATTTCGTCATTAAGGTCAAGAATTGATTGAATCATTTGCCAACCAAAATATGCAAGCCAAAGGAAGAAAATCCATGTGAAAGCAAAAAATCCTAAAGTAATTGAATCCATGTGCCATCACTTCTCCGACTTACTTGATAAAGGTTCACCTTTCCAATGACCCTTTTCAATCATCCAATCCATAGGTGCTTTTACCCTAACGGTGGTGGGACACTCCTTGACGGATTTACAAACAAAATCTCCAAAAATATACCCTCCCAAAACATATTCTTTTCGCAGTTTCATACTCCATCCACAAGTAGGGCAATTAACCATTAACATCACTTCCTTATTCAAGCCTTATTGGTGGGGCATAGGGAACATCAACATATTCGTCTTTTCCAATAGCGGTAAAATATCCACTATCCATCGCACCGATGAAAACCTTGTAGGTCTTTTGGCAATCATCAATGCAATAGCGAATAACTTCTTCATGGTTTCCTTTATTCCATTCAATCGGGGCATTTGCCGCATCCATCAATTTTGACTCATCTTCACCAAGAATTCCATGTATTAGGTGATTCAAACGATAACGAATTCCTGTTTCATTTTGGAGATATTGCGCCATATCCAATTTTTGATGTTCGGGCCACTTTTCCAAAAGTGATTTGACAGAACCAACGCCACCTTGCTTTTGTGTTTTGCTCATAATTGGAAAATCAAAGCCTTCTCCATTATGTGTAAGAAGCAAATAACCTTCATTCCTTGCGTTTCGCAAGTGATAAGCGAGCATTTCAAACTTGAAAACGATTCCTAACTTGCCTCCGCACTTACGCACTACTTCATCGTAATTGTCGGGGTGAACATAGATGGAATTCAAACCATCCTTTGAATCATACATACAAACTACGGCAGTTTTCCATCCTTTCGGATTGTCAAATGCCAAACCTTCTGCATCCATGTCAAGATTAGCCGTTTCAATATCAAGGGCGATGACTTTCATACATCTCCCACCTGCTACATACTAATAATGTTTTCTAACGCCCTGCGGTAGTATTGCTTGAAAACGGGTCGTCATCAAAATCGGGGTCGTTGGGGTCGTCATTTGGATTGTTGTTAGAGTTAAACAAAGACGAGTATTGAGTGAAAAAGGTTTCAAGACCTGCGAAGGGGTTCTTGTATTGCGGTTTGTCAAGATACATGGAAAAGAGCATCATAATGTCTTCTTCGGATAAGTCGCCAAGTTCCTCACGAACAAGATGGCGGAATTTTCGGTATTCATCAATAAATTGCTTCATAGTAATCATTCTTCTTCGGTATCGGCGGGCGGTGCGGAAGCCAAAATGTCCACTTTCTTACTCGCAATTTGATAAACGCCCGAAATCTTGGTAGTATGAACCTTAACACGCTTGTCGGTCTTGGATAATACTTCGCCTTCAATGACGCAGTTTTTACGAATCTCAAAAGAAACCTTGTCGCCAACGGCTATCTCGGCGGATTTGTCGCTACGACTCTCAAGTATTTCTTCAATGAGAACGATGATTTTTTCTAATTCGGGAGTTTTTTGCTTCTTCAATTCGTCAGCAGTTAGAACCATAACAATCACTTGTCCGAAGGGGTATCTAAGCGTTGGTGTAATGAGAAACGGAATGCCCTTCAATGTCGGGAACGCCTGTCAAAGTGTATCGCTTGTATCTTTGACCTGTCGGGTCGGTGCGCCATTCGCTCTCAAATTGATAGCCCATTTGCTTCAAATCAAGAATACGGCGAGGCAGGGAACGAATTTTGTAAATAGTCGCCGCCTCAACACCCGAAATGGAAGAACGGGACTCAAAATGCTTAATCAATAACTCTCGTTGGTTCATGGGTAAATTATGGTTGGGATTGGTATTTAATTCTTCACATAAAGGAAAAGATATGTGCAATCATATCCACAGTCCATGCGTTCCCAATCATGGCTTTTCGGGTGGAATCATTGTAGCCTTCGGTATATCCATCGGGTAAAGTTTGTAGCCTTTCGTATTCAAGGGCTGTCAAATATCTCCAATCCTTCCCGACCTCCATGTTGAAAGCATCCACATAACGACCCGGCGGTAAAGATGATAAAATGGAATCTTTTGCCACAGTAGTTAAACAACCCATCTTAGAATTATCCTTCTTGACTTGAAGACATTGAGTGTAGGGAATATCGGGGTTGGAATCCTCTCGCTTTCCCGTAGCAGGGTTGATTTTTCTTCCGTTAATGGATGCGGGATTTGTGAATTTTTTGTCTTCTATCAACTTGGTTAGTAGTATTAAACGGTCTTTTGGTGCTTCAAACTCCCAATTCGCCCAATAAATCCTTTTTCGGGTTTGTGCGGAAACAAGAGATGAACATAGATGAACAGGTTCAACCTTCATGTATTGGGTGATTATATCTTGCCATTGTTTCCTCATTCCGACATTCTCTAAGAAGTAGTATTTGGGCTTGAAATGCTCAATGATTTCAACCATCGTGAAAAACAGTTTGCTACGAGGGTCGTCAAAATTCAATTGAAGTCCTTGACAAGCGAAACCTTGACAGGGTGAACCACCCATAATCAAGTCAATGTTTTCCAAATCCCAATCTTGCCAATTGGCAACATCACCTAAAGAGATGATATTGTGATGCTTTTCGGCTAATTCAATACAATTAGGGTCTATTTCGGAGGCATAATAATTCTCAAACTCAATCCCTGCTTTCTTCAAAGCAAGGTAGCCACAGGAGATACCGTCAAAAAGGGAGAGGACATTTCGGATTTTTACCATAGGGTAAATTATGGCCCTAATTTGTATCTAAATGTTTGGCCCACTATTTATCTCAAATGGCGAAGGTCTTCATTTGCGTGAATGCGAGAACGAATGCGGTTGTTAGCCTTGCTACTGTAAATAACATCAGCCTCAAGGGAACGAATCTTGCGGTCAAGGCGAGAAGGGTTGTGGTTGCGATAAGTGCGAGCCATACCTTGACGATTGGCATTAAGTATATCAAGTTTTTGCATTAACTACATCGTGAAATCCCAATTTGTATTCTTGGAGTCCACTTCGCACCGCTTGTGCTGAATTCAAGGCCATTTGCATAATCTTTCTTTCACTTGGAAGGGTGATGAGAGGAATGCGCTTCAATTGATTAGTGAAATGTAGTGGTGTAGCAACACTAACAGTCCAAGAGTCGTCAATGTAAAATTCTCCGTTAGTATTGTATGGGTCAAAGTTTTCGTCAATGACTATCCATTCTAAATTTGTCAAGGGTTGAGTGGACAAAGATAACTTTTTCTTTCTCCAATATGTCAAACCTGCATGGGGTTTATCGGGCAAAGCCATTACTTCTTCAAAAACAGCGTTATACAGTTTGTTTAATTTCTCCATGAGTTCCCTCCCGTCTTCACACATATTTAGAGTTTTACCAATTGTAAGCCATATTTTTAGCCATTTTTATGACATTATCGTTTTGTTCCGCTTTGCGGGCTACTTCATCCCAATGCCACTTTTCCCTCAAAGAGTCGCTAACCGTATGTCCAACAGATTCTTTGGGAAGGAAGTTGGTGTTGCGGTAATCATCAATTGTAATCTCTCCATTAGGCAATTCTCGGATGCAAGTTATGGAAAAATTGGCATAAACGAAAAGAATGTAGCCACCACAAGGGCTTTCAATACGAGTCATTCCTTGTAAGGTTTGACAATCTTGCATTTTGGCATATTCATCAGCCTTCCTTTCAAGCCGAGTCCTCAACCGTTCATCAATTGGAATCAAAATCTTTCTTCTCATCATTAGTGGTTCACCTTCCATTCTCCCAATTCAAATCCCGAACTTCGGAATTCAAATCTTGTATCATCTAAAGTCGTCACATCTTCAAAATTACATTATTTTGTAAAAGTCCAACATTATTATGTCCAATTGAAGGCTAACTTCTTCATCTTGGCTATCACCCTTTGGGGCGTAATAAGTGGGGTTTCATCCAAATCACAATTACACAGCATTTCCCAATACTTAGTCGTGCCATTGACATTCCTTTGCACCACCCTACAACCTGTTGGTGGGGTGAACATGGATTGCTTCATTTGAGGGTAATACTTACACCTTCTGTCGGCTTCCCACAAACTCATCGCTCGTTTGAAGGTAGGTTTTTCACGAATAGGAGTCAAAATCCTATTCCCTAAGATGGGTCTTTTTCTAAATATGTCATCAGTCATAGTATCACCTTCTTCTATACTTGGGACTTTCTATTTCACGGAGAATTCTCGGAGGGTCGGGGAGAAAACTCGGACAAATCCGACAGATGTAGTAAATGTTCCCACACGCATGAAAGGTTTGGACATACTTTGGAGTCCAACGAGAGGTTATCTTCCTTTGGCAATTGTAGCAATCAAATGTTATGTTCTTCATTATTAGTGTGGAAATTCTAAAATTCGGAAAATTTTCGGGAGTTCGTGGAAAATTTTCGGATTTACAGTAAGATGAGTTATGATTTGTCAGGGTCAGTTGGGACAAAAACCCACATTTAAGGAATGCAACCAAGAATAAAAGAAATGACCTCAACCGTGAACCCATTTCCTAATGCTTTGTATCGTTGGGTCTTAGAAATTCCTTCGGTATATCCTTCGGGAACAGTTTGTAATCTTTCACACTCCACAGGCGACAACATTTCAATTTTCCCTGCTTCATAATCTCCAAATAATTTTGATTTAGCAGGTCTTCCATCAGCATTAACGCCTTTGTAATAACTCGCCGTTAAGCAACCTAACTTGTCGGTGGCAGGTTTGACGATTTGACGAGGCGAACCATTCTTTCCCTTTCTTACCGTAGCGATTTCGTAGGTTTGGTCAGTTAGGATGCTTTTTCCCGTAATTTGGGGAAGTGACGCAAGAGATTGGGCGATTTTTTCCTCAACATTTGGAATGTTTGTCCAATACAAACGCTTGCGATTTTGACCCGAAAAGAGGGCGGAATTGATTTTGATAGGTTTGACTCCGAGCAAATCGGAAATAGCATCTTGAATGTCTTGTCGCATCACGACATTTTCCAAGATAAACCATTTCGGCTTCAATTCATCTTTTAGTCGCACAAACTCAAAGAACAATTTGCTTCTGTCGTCATTGAAATTCAATTGTCGCCCCATCAAGGAGAATCCTTGACATGGTGAACCTCCTACCAACAAATCAATGTTTTCGGGAAAATCGGCTTTAGTCAAATCACAAATGTTTCCTTTTTGGATGGTGTTTGGATAATTCTTTTGGGTGATTTTGATACAATGTGTATCAATTTCGGAGGCATAGTAATTTTTGTATTCAAGACCCTGCCGATTCAACGCTATTTGGAGGCATGAAATTCCATCAAAAGTGGAAACGATATTCTCCATGAGAATTACTCTCCGATGAATTCACCCTCGTATGGCATTTTAGCCATTTTATGAAGAAGTCGTCTATCGGCAATCCTACATTCTTTGAGATGTTTGCGCCATGAAGCCATTTCTCTATGAATCGTCATCATTCTTCCTCCACTTTAGCAACAATTTCCCCAATAGACATAAAATCACCTTCGGAATCTTCGCCTTCGCCATCAACCCGCCGTGAAGTAGCATTGAGCATTTCCTTCATCTTCTCTAACTGTCGCTTGGAAGGTTGCTTACGGCGTGAATTAACGAAATCGGCTTTGGTCGGAATGTGAATGTGGCGTTCCGTTTGAGTGTGATTAACACGAACCCGATAAACGGGTTTGACAGGAGTTCCTGTTTTATCGTATTCGGTGCATTCACGACATAGACCTTTGTAATGAGTTTTGGCCTCACATTGAGGGCATTCCCACGATGATAATTTCGCCATGAAGTCAAATTGATGGAACACCTTGTTAAAGGTTCTCTATAATCCATTCTTCGTAAATGTATTCTTCGGTTTCAATTCTAAGTTTCAATTCATCCATATTATCAATCCTCAACAGGTTCTTGGTGTCCACAATCAAGACAAAGTAAGTGGCTCGTAGCGGTCAAATCATACCAATTACTACTCTCACATTTTGCACATAGTCGTTGGCATCGGTATTGAATTCCATATAAAGCATCATCCATCATTGGTGTCGTCATAATCATCTCTCCTTCACATAAACTTTGTTTCCACTTGTAAATAGGTGGCGGAATGTATGTCCATCAACATTGGAATTTGTGGCTGAATGAACCCAAAAGGGGTTTTTACGAGGATTGTATCGCAATTCAACGGAAGTTCCAATTTCATACAAATTATCGGAAGGGTTTTCACTACCGCCGAAAAGATTGGACATAACACCAATGACTTTCATTGAAGAACATTCAATCCATGAGCAAACAGTTTTGTTGCATTCGCCATCGTAAATTTTCTTGGCGGTTGAAGGGCGATTGACTAAACGGCAATTGAACATTTTAATTTGATACTCATGTTCACTATGAGGATTGACAAATTCCCTTGTTCCACAAGGTTTTATGATTTGCCAATGGCGGTGATTTTTGCCATTTCCCAAATGAAAACGGACTTTGTATTTGCCACTCATTCTTCCTCATCCTCTTTGTCTTTAGGTTTGAGCATCCAAAGCCATTCGCCTTTCACTCGCTTTCACCCAAACCTTGAATGTTAGCCTTATCTTTTGAAATTTTCTTTTCCAATTCGGAAAGGGTAGTCTGTGATGGGGATTCATCCATGTCAGCAAATCCCTTCAAAGGGTTGTCCTCATAACGAGGCTCAATGGTCAATTTCATATTACAAGTGCCAAATGTTTTATCACCCCAAACAACGAAACGGCGCAAAGGCACAAAGAAAGGAGAGGTCAAACGACCCAACCACTTTCTCATTCAAGACCCACCACTAATTTTAGGTCAAACTTGTCAATGAGTCCATCATAAACAATTTTGCCATAGGATTTCATTACAATGTGAAGATTTTTGTATTCTTTGACCCTTTTTGATGTGGAAATAATCGGTTCGGAAACGCAAGAAATGGTGTAATCGTAAGAGCCTTCATAATCCTCGTCAAGTGCTTGGATATATACATCACCAATACCGTTTTTGAAATCCGACACTACTTGGGCGGCAAGACAAGACATACCGTTGAAATTTCGGCGTTCCTTATCATCCATCGTATAACCATTGACAACACGACGACCTTCCAAAAGGCGAATCAATTTTTCACCGACTCCACCTTCAATGTAGCCATCATATTGTTGATACATACAAAGGAGGCGATTTCCATTTTCATCAAGTATGGTAGTAGTGCTTCTTGTTCCCATATTTGTTCATGGATGGAAACGGGGTAATAAAGGTTCTGCCTAATCAACATCAACCTTGAGCGTTGGTGGGTTCAAATTGAAAGAAGCAAGGATTCCTTTCTTGGGTGCTTCCAATTCAAAACCAAATGAATGATAGTATTCGTTCCCATCATAACCAAAGACAATTACGGAATCTTGCCAAACTACACAAGCCATGTAGCCACTTACCATAACGGAAAGCGGTGTTCCATTTTCCTCAAGGTTTTCCTCAAGATACTCATAAATCTCAATGTCAAGGTCATCCGAACCAAACCAATCACGATACTTGCGACTTGGTTTCGTAGTGCCGCACTTTTTACAAAGCCAATAATCATCATCACTTGGATAATAGTTTTCCCAATCGGGTTTGTCATCATCCCATGTAGTTTGAACACCAACATAGGTCATTTGGTGTCCACAACATTGATGAACGGAGTGGTCGGAAACGAAAAGATGTTTGGTGTGCTGAAATTCGCCATCTTCCATGCCTTGTCGGGTAGGCTACGGGTTAATAAAAGATTTGGTCAGTAATCATCGTATAAATCTGTTCCAAAAGCCAATCCAAAAATAATAATCAAAAATATCAATCCACATTCTAATTCCATATCGCATCCCACCCACAGGAACATATTTTGTCATTCTTCCTCCAATTCATCCTCAAAGAGTTCAGCGTATGAGCCATAATTCTCATAATCACTTCGGAGGGCTGATTCATAGTCATTCATACCTGTTTGATAAGCAATCGGGTCAAGACGATAAAGAGCAACGGATTGTGAATACACCAACCCACCCACTTTTACTTCGGAGTAGCAATCATCAAGCATATTATCATACCATTCTTTGAGTAAAACTTCATTGACCATCTTTTTCATCCTCCATTTTGATTAACTCTTGTTGAATGGTTTTATGTTCGGGTTCGGGATAAAGAATCGTTCCAAGCCAATAAAGCAAAAGGCATCCAACGAGGCCGATGAGTAATTCACTCATCCTTTTCACCTTCGTTCCATTCTTCCTCTCCTTCGGGAAACATTTGCATCAATTCAGCATGAGCCTCTTTAGGGCTTAGGTGCGGGAAATACTTTTGCCACAATTTATTCCAATCCATCATTCTTCCTCTCCCATAGAATCCCAAAATTCAATAAACTCGGTGGCTGAACCAACAAAGATAAACTCGGCATCATCCTCATTTTCTTTGACTGTAATAGTATCGGTGTCCATCAATGTCCGAATGTATTTGACAACATGAGTAGTGAAGAAATCAATAGAGTTTTCCTCACGAAATACAATGTAGTCCATTTGCTCAAAAATAGAATATCCAAACTTGGCATCGGAACTGTTGTGTTCTATGTAATCATCAGTCATAAACAGGCCATCAAAATTGTTTAAGACATCGTTTTCACTTTGAATAGTGTCAGTCGGTCTTTGAATTCCTATCATTAGGGGCATGAATAGCCTTTGTCCCAACAGGTATTTATACTTTCATTCCCGATTATCCCACTCACAAAACTTACCATATCCGCCTTTTCCACTATGGAATCCTCTTGTGGGGCGATTATACAAATCCACATCAAATACTGAACCAATATCAAGAAGGAAATGCTCTTGAGTTTCTTTCCAAATTTCCGTAATCAAATAATTAGAAAGTGGCCCACAAGCAAAGAGAAAAACCACTCCTACATTTACTGAATTGCGGATATAATCTTTCAATTCTTGAATTATCTCATAATCGTGCAACCAAGCGTTGTTTCCCACTTTGAAATGTTTTTGAATTGGGAAGGGCAATCGGCTTACATCAGCATCTTTATTCCCCACAAAAACAACATTTCTATTTTTCAAAATGTGGGGTAATGTGCGTTGAGTTTCTTCATGGTTTCCATTAACAAAAAGATTAGCATAAGTCAAATTGCTTTTATTTTCATACATTTGATAATGCTTTTCACCACTCACATTACAAATTGAACAAGACAAACAAGGGATGCCCCAATACAACCCTTCCGCCTCATAAGATAGCGAATCAACAATTCTTTGTCCCGCTTCTATATCGTATGGATTGTAAGGATTGTAAGACCATGCTTTGTAATGAGCCACTTGGCCTTCTGTTCTCATCAATGGTGTTTTTTGAATCAAACGGTATTCGCCATCACCCCATCTTGAAATAGCGAATGGCTCGCCATCTTCAAGGCGTTCCAAAAAATCGTCTAAAACCTCATCCATAGGTTTCATTGAACATACCTCTTTTGGCAGAATCGCATCATTTCGGTTCTCCAACCATACCATTCTTTCATTTCTTCGGCGTGAATTTCTTCCGTAGGTTTGATAGGGCGAGATTTTCCATACGATAAGGCATAAGATTCATCCAATTGTTGATATTCAATGTTGTGGACTGAATGTAATCTTCCTGTATAATGAGTTAAGACATAAGAAGCCAAAATGTCATCACCTTTGGTATGAATTAAGTTTCGTTCATCTTCGTTGAGATTCCAATACTCATGCAAAACCAAACCACATAAATTACGGTCAATCACATAACATCTTCCGCAAATCTCCGCTTTCCCCTCTTTTATTTCAATAGCATATTCGTTAATGAAATTGGGGCTTCTTCCGAAAAATGTGTGAAAACAAGTCGGCTCTTTGACCCACTCATCACGGAGTTTGATTAGGGATTCTTCGGGAAGAATGAAATCATCGTCTTGAAGAAGAATCATCGGATTTTTGGAGAGTGACCCCATACAAAAACGAGTTATTAGTCCAAAATCATCGGGATTTTGACAATTTATGACTTTTACGATGTCATAACCCTCTCCAAATTCAATGTGTTCTTCGGGATTGTTATTCCAAATGATAATCTCATCAATAAGGTCGTCGTGGAAGATGTATTCATCCACAATTTGACGAATGTTGGACACCCTTTTCCAAGATAACAAACCGACTGAAAACTTCACGCTAATTCCTCCAAATAATCATCCACAAAATCCGTGTCAAAATTGGAAACTCTTTGGTCAGTTTTGAACATGGGAGTTTGAATTTGTGATAGGAATAGCATATCATAAGTGTGAAGTCCTTCTTCCCTTCCGATATTTTGAAGGAACGAAGTGTGGGGGCAAATTTCTAAACGACCCCTTCTCCAATAGTAAGACATGGGATTCGCCCACGAACCTTTGTCCGTTAATTCCACATGATTTAGAAAATCTTCGCCTTGTGGGATAGGATATGGCATAGAATCTTTGAATTTTACACCAAACCACATTTCTATTTCATCCCAAACTCGCTTCCATGTAGCCCAACCTTGACAAGTGAACCTATCTCGGACTCCAACCATGTTAGGTTCTAACCAATCACCATCCAAACAAATATCGTTCCATTGTGGGTTAGTATAACTCGTAATTGAGAAAATATGCTCGTTGTCTTCGTATTTGTGCAAATTGTATTCTAAGAATCTCAAACAATCGGGGTGAAGAACGGTGTCATCCTCAAAATGAATCACTCGGTCAGCCATAGAAAATCCTTTCTTGAGAATAAATCCTGTGTTCCCTGCACAACCAAGATTTTGTTCATGGACAAAGGTTTCATAATTCAATTTTGACTCACGCAAAATAGCGACCATTTCAGTTTGCCTTTGGGGATAACCACCATCAAGGCTCACTAAAACAAGGTAGTCCTCAACACCTTCGGCATTTTCAAGGGATTTCACCACTTGAGAAAAATAGTCGGGTCTTCGCCAACCTGCAAGGGTAATAATTTTCACTTCCAACCCTCAATAAACAAAACATAGTTTCCCGCAGGGAATGGCTCACGATACTTTTCACCCTTGATGGATTTCACATCGGCATAATAATTCCAAAGCGTTTTGACACCATCGGGAGTATCGGGTCTTTTGCCTGTCCAAAGAACCTTTTTGTAAGCAAAACAGTCCAATTTATCAAGATTTTCTTCCACCCACTTATCAAGGCATTTATTGTAGCCAACAGGGAAAGAAACTAAACAGTTTTCTCCATCATCTAAAATTTGCTTCACAGCGTTAATGGCCGCATCTTCATCAACGATATTTTGCCTTTCATCGGTTGCATAGTCAGTCATGCCGATATGTTCAACGGTGGATATGGACAAAACATTCATCAGCATCAAATCTTGATTTTCCATGAAATCAACAATAGTAGCCCGTTCATCATACGGGTCTATGACTTCATGCTTTACATCATCGTGATAGTATGGCATAACAGCCCCTACTTCCACCACATCTTTCGGATTTCTTTCTAACCACCGTAAAGCGATAGCAATTTCTATTTCCCGTTCCGTATTCCATGTATGGCCGTAAGGGTGATGGAAATAATCTTCGGGGTGAAGTATTCTCCAATCAGGCTCACGCATGGAAATTCCCATCTAATCACCCTTATTGATATTTCTTGAGGTCATTCCTAACCATGTTGCGAACCAAATCTTCAAATGAGGTTTTAGGTGTCCAACCTAATTTTTCTTTGGCTTTCGTAGCATCGCCTCTCAAAACATCCACTTCGGCAGGTCGGAAAAATTTTGGGTCTTGACCCACGAAAGGTTGCCAATCCTCAATTCCAATTTCATCAAAGGCAATTTGAAGGAAATCTCTAATCGTATGTGCCTCGCCTGTGGCAAGGACATAATCATCGGGTTCATCTTGTTGTAGCATCAACCACATACCCTCAACATAGTCGGGGGCATACCCCCAATCTCGCTTTGACTCAAGATTGCCAAGCATGATAATATCATCAAGACCTGCGGCGATTCTTGCTACGCCATCGGAAATCTTGCGAGTGACGAATTCAATACCACGCCTTTCTCCTTCGTGATTGAACAAAATTCCATTACAAGTGAACATTCCGTAGGATTCTCGGTAATTCTTCACCATCCAATAAGCATAGAGTTTGGCGACACCGTATGGAGAACGAGGATAAAATGGAGTTTCTTCATTGGCAGGGTTTTCCACCATCTTACCAAACATCTCACTTGTGGAGGCTTGATAAAACTTAATTTCATTTCCTGTATCTTGTTGATATTCTCTAATGGCCTCAAGAAGTCGTAAAACGCCTATTCCATTAACATCGCTTGTTTGTTGAGGGATTGACCAAGATGAGCCAACAAATGATTGTGCGGCAAGATTATACACTTCATCGGGTGTGGAATCTTTCAAAGCACGATATAGGGAGTTTTGGTCTGTCATGTCAGCAGTAAGATATTGAAAGTGTTCATGTTCACCCAAATGTTCAGTATTTGTTCTATTCTTCACGGATGAACGGCGTTCAACACCATACACCTTGTAGCCCTTCTCCAATAATAAATCTGCCAAGTGGCTTCCATCCATTCCATTTACGCCTGTTATCAATGCTGTTTTCATGCTATATTCTCCATAAAAGTGATAAATTGTTCTATTTGTTCATTCTCTCTATCTTCCAATTGTTGAACTCGTTCATAACCTTTTGCCTTGTATTCTTGGTATTCTTCATCATCAAAGAACAATTCTTCAATGGTTTCAATCCATTCTCGGCTATCTTCTCCATAAGGCATGATGATTGCCGCATCACCAACCGCTTCTATGACGGCGGGATAATCTTGAACCATAACAGGGACACCATGCCTCATAGGTTCAACAGCCGACATTCCGTAGCCCTCTAAACGACTTGGGAAGATGAATAGTTTGGTCGCATCCCAAACATCTTCCATCCTTTCAACATAATCCACAATTTCCACTCGGCCATCTCGCAACGCCCATGAATCGGCTATCATTTTGAAGAAATCTTCTTTTTGGTCGCCACCATATCCCCCAAGCATAATACGATATGTCCATTTGTTGTTGAAATCATTTACAATATCGGCCATGTATGAACGGCCTTTGTGATACATAGGATTAACCATTGTAATATCCACCTTTTTCAATTTCTCCTTGTTTAATGGGTCATTTGGCAAGAATGGATGGAGAACAAAGGTTGGTGTGGTGATGTCACTATCAATGAACCGATTAGACCATTTAGAACAAGAAACGACAAAATCGGGGTTAAACCACAGGGGAGAATCAATCGCATGATACCCTGCTTCCTTTCCATCAATCAAAGGAGATGAATACTTGAAACAGCCTTCAATGTAGGATTTCATTTCATCGGCTACAAGTTCCCAATCTTCAAAATGACCATAAAGTGCCTCAAAGTATGCACAAATCTTCTTTCCCAAGTCATAATGAAAAACGCCTACTTTGATTCCTAAATCCTTTACTCTTTGAATGAAGTGTTTGTATTGATAACCCACTACACGGCAATTACTTACTATAATGTGGGAATAAGGTCGCCCTTGAAGGGACTCGCTCTCTATATGGTCTAAGGTCTTGTTGAGGAATACTTTCATACCTCTTGAATCTTCAAGATTGGTTTCCCCACCAAAACGATGAACATATTCTGTCCCATTGTCCATTCCTTCTTCATCTTGACGAGGGGTTAATCCCCACGCTTCAACACCTTTTTTGTTCAATGAATCAACAACACGACTCACATATCTTTCCGCCCCACCAAAGTCGGGAGGCCAATGTAAAGCGACTATTCCGACCTTCATAGTGTCCACGCCCAACGATTCCGATGACCCATTTCAACCCATCCCTCGTTAGCCAAATCTTGAAGTGCTTCACGCACATAATGTCTATTCCTTCCACCATTACAACCCAAGCGGTTGAATAACTGCGTCATGGTCATATCTCCATTGACTTGAAGTGTTTCGGCAATCAAACGATGGTATCTTCTTTCCCTATCTTGGACTTGAGCATTAGGTGGGAAATAGAGTGTCCCACGACCAATTCCATCTGTTTGAATGACTCCATCTTCCACTAACTCAAGCAAATAATGGGTGATTTTGGGTCGCCAATAACTGCTATTTCGCCTAAGTCGCCTACAAATAGTCGTTTTAGAAACCCCATTCGGGTGTTCCTCAATGATTCTCACGATGTCGTTAAGGCAAGTCATGGTCTTTTGATATTGATTCCTTCCCAAATTACGGTAGCGGCTACCATTGATTTTAGGCTTTTCAGCCTTTGAAATAGAAGGAATGTGCTTCACAGTAGGCTTAATATGGGCTTGTAAAGAGTCCACAACTGCCTCACGGCTCAATTCGGGGTTCTCATCAAGGATGGGAGTTAGCAAATCATCCAACGAAACGCCCATATTGAGCATTGGGATAAAAGGCTGAATAGCATCCTCCACGCTTACCATGAACATCGCATTGTCGGAAGGAGTATCTAATCCTTCTTCCTTTCTTCATAGGCAGTTTGCCAATCCACATACTCGGAATTGTTCTTCCACATAGTTTTTTGGCGTTTATAGCCTTTTTCACCAACCACATTAGCAGTTTTGAAAGAACGGAAAACAGGCATTTTCAAGACAGTATAACCTACACGCCTTCGCTCACTCCTTGAAAGTGGGAGTGAATCATCCTCCCACAAATGGAGGCCAATTTCCTCTTGAGTAGCAAACTCCACCTCGTCTAAAAATTTAATGATGGATGCCCTCGCAAGTTTAGTGTGCATTTGTCCAAGTTTGCGCCGCTTTGCCATACCTTCACATTTCAACGACAGTTAATAAAGATTCCATCTAAAGTGGGCGGGTTAGAGGTCATAATGGGCGGTTTAGAGGTAATTAGTGGGCGTTTTAGAGGTAGTTTTACCTATGAGTGGGCGGGTTAGAGGTAATTCTTACTTACATGAAGAAAAACGGCAACTAAGAGGCCATTTTCTCCATCAAAATCGCCA
>TARA_R100000697_G_scaffold4140_1_pt1 | contig 15512 bp, 12 predicted proteins | sample TARA_R100000697 | Tara Oceans TARA_R100000697 (sample SAMEA2622788) | marine metagenome | biome: marine biome (ENVO:00000447); feature: surface water layer (ENVO:00002042); material: "saline water (ENVO:00002010), including plankton (ENVO:xxxxxxxx)" | depth 5 m
AGGTGCAGCAAATGTAGTATTTTCTGTCGTTACATGAACAGCATTTGGTTTAGCAGAAGCATCCCAAGCAACTGAGTTAGAAGAAGATGTAAGTGTTGATTGTGCAACATTAGCTGCTACAGCAAAAGATGAAATTCCTGCAACACCAAGCGTTCCATCAAAACTAATATTTCTAATACCAGCATAATCTTTATTAGCGTCTAAAATTACAGCTTTACTTGCTATTGCATTTCCAATAGCTGTGCTGCCTAAATCTAAAGCATTTATTTCTCCAACTACTACAGTTGCTCCATCTAAAATATTTAACTCTGAAGCAGTAGAAGTTACTGCTACATCTTCATTTATTTTTGGAGATGTTAAAGTTTTGTTTGTAAGAGTTGCAGTTGAAGTTGCTGATAATAATCTAGCATCGCCACCACTGCTTGGTAATGTAAGTGTATTTGTTGCACCTTCAGAATGGGGTGCAGCAATAATTGTTTGTCCATGTGAATTAGCTTCACAATTCAATACGATTTTACCTTGGTTTGTATTACCTTTTATAACGACCTTACCAGTTCCGTTTGGTGCTATATTAATATCACCATTGCTAGCTGTTGCTAAATCAGTAGAGCCAATGGTTGCACCATTTATTACAGGAGCTGTTAAAGTTTTATTACTTAAAGTTTGTGTTCCAGAAAGAGTAATAAAGCTAGTTGTATCTACAGCAGCGTTTTGCCAAGCTGAACCTGAATAAACACGAAGCACATCATCTGTTGTATTAAAATAAAGCATACCTGCTGCTAAAGCATCACCATCATTATCTGTAGATGGATCAGAAGATTTAGAGCCTAAATAAACATCATCAAACGCATCAGCAGAATTAGCGGCAGAAGTTGCACTTGCGGCAGCGGCAGTAGCAGAAGAAGCGGCAGCAGTGGCAGAGCTTGAAGCATTTGATGCTTGTGTAGAAGCAGACGTAGCAGAACTCGCTGCAGCAGTCGCTGAACTTGCTGCTGCTGTTGCTGAAGTTGAAGCATTAGATGCTTGTGTTGTTGCAGTAGCTGCATCAACAATTAAATCATATTTAGCAGAGTTTGCATTAGTTGTTAAAGGTTGTGAACCAGATGAAGTGTGTGCTGTGTTTACGATAAATATATTGTTTGTTGAAGTATCTTTAACAATGTCTCTGACGACATAAGATGTTGATGCAGACCAATTTCCTTTAAAAGTTCCAAGTTCTTGTGTTACTGAAAGTTCACCAGAAGAATCAAAAGATAAAACTTTGTTAGCTCTATCAGTTGCACCTACAGTAAACTCTGTAGATGTTATGGTATTTGTTCTTGATAATTTTATTGATCTATCAAGCTCTTCTTGCATTTGCTGAATAGTCATCATAGAGCGATCCAAACCCTCTTCATGACTCTCCGCAGGGAATGGATCATTTGCGATATAATCAATCGACTGTGTTTGCGGGACAGCTCTTCTAATAACTACAGTCTCTCCAGATGCAGGAATGTTGCCACTTGTAAAAGTAACAGATCCTCCATTAGCATCTCCAGCTCCAGAAACAGTGTAATGAGTTGTAATTGTTTTCACAGTCTCAGCACCTGTTGAGCTTCTGATTATGACTTGTAGATCAGAGTTCGCAAAAATCTTAAACGTATAGCTAAAAGCTGTAGTTGAGCCATCTCCTGAATATGAATTTTTAACTGTTGTAGATGATATTGTCATAATTAAAAACCTTTATATATACTAGAGGGATTTGTAAATATAAATTCTTGATCGTAATCCCTTTTTAATCTTCTTTCTGTTCTTCTTAAAAATCCTGGAGATAAATACTCAGCTATTTGATAACCTATAAGATAATCAAAGGCAGTTTTTATATAAAATAAATTTAAAAAAGGAATATTGTTTGTTACAGTTCTGTAAACTTGTCTTCCTGCTGCACCGCCTTTTCCAAAAACTCCAAATTGTATTGCTTGAACGATATCAGCAACACTCCCAGGGACTGGTCCTGCTAGTCTTCCAAATATTTCAGTGCTTTTAGTAGTTTCTGCAAATAACATATCACCATAAATACCAAGACCTCCTCCTTGTAAGAATCCTGCTAAAATAGTTTTTATTTTTGTAGGATCTCTTGGCGTTCTACCTTTTAATAAATCTTTAGCAGTCATAGAAGTATATCCTAATATTCCGCTTGCTACAAGCAATCCAATAATACCCATTGTACCTCTCGCAGCATTACCTGCTTTAAAAAATGAACCCTCTCTTCCCAGTAAAGCTTTTTGAACTATAGCAAATGGAAAAGCTTTAAACTGTGTAACAAATCTTATTGCTTCTCCCAATGGAGTGCCTGCCATAAGTCCTTGTGTTAAATATGATTTTGTTCTAGCATCTTGTTCTATAACAGCATAAATAGATCTATCTAATAATATTCCAGAAACTGAAGTTCTAAATTTTTCTTTTTCAATTTGAATTTGTCTTTTTGTCATGTTTTTTAAACCAGTTATTTTTTTTACGTCTGCATCAGAAATTTGATCTAAATCTTTAATATTTAAAAACTCAGTTCCATCTTCAGCTTTTCTCATAGCTTGTTTTCTTATGATGTCCCATTTAGTAGAGTCAATATCAAACTGTTTTAATAAAGTTTTTAATCTAATGTTTAAATTGTCAAATTTAACTGATTTGTTTTTTGCAAAATAATTTGCCATTCCTAACATAGCTCCTTCTTTTAAAGAGTTAGTCCAAAATGATAAAATATTTAATTTAAAAAAAGTTCTTTGTGCTTGTGTAAAACCTTTGCTTAAATTATCACCAATGCTAAATCTTGCAGAAACATCATAAATTGTGTTATCTGCAATAAATCCAAGTTGCTCTGCAATCTCTCTTCTAAATTTAGTATTTTTAATTCTTGAAAGACTTGTCATAGCTTCAGCTACGCCACCCAGATATGATCTACCTTGATATTGTAATTCAGACGCATAAAGACCTATATCTGCCATAGCGGAAATAGTTGCAGCACCTAGCTTTGACATTGATGCTATTGCTCTAGTAATCCCACTCCATTTTGCAAATCCAAAACTTCCAACTTGATAAATTGTTCCATCAACAACATTTAAATATTTATCATAACCCGTTTCTTTTCCAACTACACTTGAATCTTTACCATCTTTGACTAAAGATCTTTTTACAGAATTAATAATTTTTGCATAATTTTCTCTGGGTTTTGTTCCTAATGTATCAATCATTCCTATGTTCCGACCTGCATTAATCAAGCCTCCATAAAAAGATTCTGCTAAATCTCCAGCACCAAATTTTTTGTTATAATCAAACCAATCATCGGATGTTTTAAAATGTAAAACTCTTTTTTTTGCAGATCCTTTAGCAACATCTCTTCCTCCATATTGATTATTTGTCCCATCAATTTTTAAATTGTCATTATTAACTAAAGAATTGTAAGCAAAAGCTAAAAATTCATCTACGTTTTGAGTGTTTGCAAAAGTTCTTTCTTTATCTAATCTTTCTAAAACAAATTCTTTCCAAGCTTCAAAATTTCCTACATAATTATCTTTACCACTAATATCTTTACCAAGTATTTTTGCTGCACCTCTAATTTTAAAAGGATCATGAGATTGCCTTACAATATAACCCCATAATTTTTCAATGTTTGCACCTCTGTCATTTAAAGAAATTCTTACATTTTCTGAATATTCTTCTAATATTTCTCCTAATTTTTTAATATCTGATTGTGTTTCAGTAATTGCATCACCTCTACTTTTTTCATACATCGTTCTTACAACCCTTCTTTCAATATCAGCATTGTCTTTTAATTTTGAAAAAAGTTCATCAACATTATTATCTCTTAACTTTTGATTTAAACCCACTAAAAGTCTTCTTTCAGAACTTTGTTGTGCTAAAGCCACTGATGCTCTTGCTCCTAATTTTTGTAAATTAGATCCTACAGTTATTGCAATTAATCCTTCTTTAGGATCATCAGGAAACTCATCTAAGACATATTGTGTTAATTTTCTTATTTTAATTTCGTTTTCAAGTGCATTTCTTTTATTTATTTTTTTTTGTAATTTAATTCTTTCTGTTACTTCGTTAGCTAAATCTTCGACATTTATTTCATCTAAAGAAGAAACTTTTTTTTCTGCTTGAGCTAATCTTATTGCATTTAATATTTCTTCTTGTTTAGTTGATGTAATAGACGATTCATCTAATAATTTTCTTACTCTTTCTAAACATTTATCTACTGCCATACTATCTCCCGTTTATACAATTAATCCCATCACGAATTATTTTTTTTGCCTCTGCTTCATTTGTAGTTAAATCCTCATCAGCTCTTGTAGCTTCTCTAACTTCAACGTCATCTATTTCTAAATTTCTGGCAGCTTGTGTTTGTTTTAGATCGTTTAATTGTTGTTCTAATGTTTCTATTTCTAAATCTTGAACTTTATCATCTCTGTTTTGTACACTTTGCTCAACATCATTTAATGATAAATCTTTTCTAGCATTAACTTTTTGCACTGTTTCTACAACAGGTGTGGGAGCATCATCTGTAGTTGTTCTTAATTTAGAATCAGCTTCTGCAACCTGTTTTACATTTACTGGCTCTTCGGAAAGAACATCGCCAACAGATTTAGCAAGTAATAATCTTTTTGTTTCTGGATCAGAGGTTGCGAGTTTTTGCATAATTTCTGAATTTTCTGGATAATATTCTCTATACAAATTTACTTCTTGCTCTTCAGAAAGTTTTACTCCTGTTTCGGCTTCAGCTTTTCTTATTCTTTCTTTAAATTTTGCTGCAGTTTTTATATCTTTTAATTTTCCTACTCCTACATGAAGTCCACCACCGATTATTGTTCCAAAAGTTACATTTAAAAAACTGTCTGTTAATCCATAATCAGCTTGAACACTTTGTGCAACTCCATAAACTAAAGGTTCTATTAATGTCGATCCAGCAAAACCTTCAACAGCTCCTCTAGCTAATCTTGCTCTTGCGAAGCCTTGTCTTGCAGCTAGTTGAGCAAATCTTGCTTGTCCCACCACAGGAATAAAAGACACGCCGATATTTATTGGATCAAGAATACTAACACCTAATCCAGTGGCAAATTTAAGTATTGAGGGTGCAAATAAATTTGAAAATTTACCTTCTGGTCCTCTTGATATTATGCTTTGTCTTTTTCTTTCTTCTTTTTTTAAATTAACAATAATATCAACTGTTCTTTGAGGCTCATCTTTTTCAAACACTAAACCTAAATCTCTATATTGTTTATTTAATTCGTTTCGATCTATAAGCGGTTCAAATTGTTTTTTAGCAACAGTTCTTGAATTTTCAACATCATAAGCAGTTAGTAACGAAGAGATCGGATTGAATTTCCAATTATCAGCAGCAACTGCTCCTAATGCTTGTTTTAATCCTGTAGCATATTGATCATAACCAGTTTCTTGTGCTGTTTCGTTTATATTTAATCCAAAACCTAATTGTGCCATATTTATCTACCTGATCTTTGTGTTACAATCTCTTCTGGATTAACGTCAGCAGGATAACTTCCTCTTGGTTGTAACTGTGCAGCATCTACTCTTATGTTTGGATTGTATTCTTGATCTGTTCCTGGAATATTATAACTTGTATCATCAAAATTAAATCTAAACTTTTTTCCAGCAGCATTTACCACTGGTGCAAAAGATCCATCAGGAAAAACTAAACCATAAACTAAACCTTTTCCGTCAGCAGTATTAACCCAAATACCATTGTTTTTAAGTTGATATGTCATTTCTTCATCTAATGTATTTTGTGAAATCTCTTGATCTGATGATTTAAAAGCCATAGGTTTAAAATCTTTAAGATAAAAATCTTTTAATATTTCAGCTTTATCAACAATAAAATCTACTTGATTTTGACCCAATGTAGAACCATCAAATATTTTTGGTATAAAATAGGTTGATTGAATTTCAAAACTATCATTAATTAAAGATTCTGCGGTATTTAAAGCTTGTCTTTCACTTTTACCTGCTCTCATTTCATTTAAAGCATAATATGTTAAAACTTCTAAAATGTTATTAACTTTTTCTGCAGCGAAACTTGTATTGGATTTATTTGCTGAAAAAACAGAAGTTTGAAAATCTTTAGTTCTGTCAAAAAGAGATGTTTTAATATCATTAAACTTTGTACCATTATTTTTTCCAAATTCTTTTAATACTTTTCTTTCTGATTCTTCATCAAAGCTTAAAAATTTTTTTGTTATACTAGGATTTTGAAAATAAGAAGATAACTCTGCAGTTATTGGCAATCCATTTTTAGAATGTTGCTTCATAACATTAGAAGCATAAGGACCAAAGTTTTCTTCTAATTGTCTTAGTAAAGCAATTCTTTGATTTTGATTAGCTTGCATATAATTACTTACAAAATTTTTAGATTGATTTTCAGTTACAAACTTAATGTTTTCTTCATCAATACCTAGTCTTTGTTGTTCTTCAAAAATTCTATCATTAAAAATAATTTGATTTTTTTTTCTTAATTCTGGATTTGTTTGTGTATTGTAATTTGTAAAAAGATTTTTAATGTCATCGTTTGTTGATATAATAAAATTAACTGGGTCTTTTACTATATTTTCATTTCTATTCTTTTGTGTAGTTAAAATTGTTTTTTTTAATCCTTCTTTTTCTAAAAAAGTTCTATTACTATCTTTAATTTTTTGTAATCGATCTAAAACATATCCATTTACTTCAGATGAAGGTAAAGTATTTATTTTTTGAATATCTGTAATTAAACCTGAAACAGAATCATAATCTTTTTTGATTTTTACATAATCAGATGTTCTTAAAACTTTTTTTGCAAAATCAATATCAAAATCTACTCGTTTTCCATTTTTTGCTGCTGCCATATAATTTTTAAAATCAAGTTGAACTTCAGGAACTAAAGCTGATTTATTTTCTCTAATTAATTTTTGTCTTTGTTCAAGACCTATATTTTTGTATTCATTAGGATTTAATAGTTTTTCTAAATTTGATCTAGGATTATCAGAAATACCTTTAACTGCTTCGTGTATTTCTATTTGTGTTGGTATTTTTTTAATTAAAGATTCTAGTAATACATTTGGGATTCTGTTTGTGTATGAATCTCTATAAAGTAATTCTAAATCTGCAGGTAATTTTCTGATCAAAGAATCATCTTTAAATTTTTGATTTCCTATAAAATAATAAGAATCTAAAAAAGCTTTTGTCATTAATCTATCTGCTTTTGCTTTTGTTTCATTATCAATCTTTGTAAAAATGTTTTCAGAAACTTTTTTATTAATTGATGAATAAGCTTTGTTTAAATTAAAGTTAAATCTATTATTAAAATAATTTTTTACATCTCTACTTGAAGCTCTGTTTAAATATTTATTACGAATATTTTTTGATTTTTCTTTAAAATAATTTTGTGCCTGAAGTTTGTTTGATAAATTAGATGCCTTTGATTCTTCATCATCAAGTTCTATTGCCGATTGATTTTCTAACTCTAAAGCTTCTGCTTTATTTTCATTATCTTTTTGTACAGCAAAATAATCCAAAGCCTCTTTACTTCCTCTTAAAACACTTAAAGCTAGATTGTCTTGATCTGACAACTGTATTCCTGAAGGAACAGAAGCTGCCTCTCCAGTTATTGTGCCTCTTCTTAATCTGTTATCAAATGTTGGTATTTTTGGCATTGTTCTCCTTAATCAAAATATTGTCCATTAAAAGGGTCTTGCATACCCGCACCTCCTGCAGTACCTTGACTTCCGCCACCAAATTCTCCAGCAGATTTACCTTTTAATAAAGATGAACCAGCTTGAAAAGCTAGTTGTGTTGCTCTGGCTCTACCACGTTGTCTTGCAATACCTCCTTGTATTCTAGCAAAATTACCTCTCTCTAAAGCTTGTGATTCACGGATTCTGCTATTATATTCCATAACATCTTTTTCTATTTCACCTTGTCTTATATTATAATTTTGTATGTTAAGAGCCGTTCCTGAAAAGGCAGCTCCTGATTTTAAAACATTAACAATAGTCTCACCATCTAATTTTTGTAACTGTTGATCAAATCTTGCAATATCAAATTCATTTTTCTTTCTTATGTTTTCTGCTTGTTGTTCAAAAACTTTAGCGTTTCTATTTTGAACTTGTTGATTATATTTACCCATAGCAGAAGCTTGTTTAGCTGCTGCAATCGAACCTACTGCTGCTATTGTATTAGCCATTAAAATATCCTCGCATACATATACTGATCTGATCCATCAAATCCATATCTTCTCATTAAACCTTCTTCTTTCAAACCTAACCACTTTGCAAATTTTTTTCCTACTGTAAAATCGCTTCTAATGGCAGTTTGAACTCTTTTTAAATTTTTTGCTTTAGCAGCTCTCTCAAAATTTTTTTTAATAGCTCTAGCTGTAATTATAGGATGCTTCCAAACATCCTCATTTGCCATCACCCAACCTTCGGCAACACCCTCCCATAACAATTTCATTCCTCCTGCAACAATAATTTTATCGTTGTATATTCCTGAAAAAGCTAATCCGTTTTCCTCTAATAACTTGCCATCCATGCTGTATTCTTTGTCTTTATCCATTAATATGTGATTCATTTGACCTGCCAAAATTAAACTCCTGTGTTTGCTCTCGTATGGTACTATATGTAGTATATTATCCATCATTTGTAACTAACCTTGGGTATAACGATAAAATCGTCAAAGGTAAAGGTTGAGTTTGTCTTACAAATATAAATCCATCAGTATCATAGTTTCCTCTAAATTCTACTTCTTTATCCCCAGTAAACACGGATATTCCCTTGTCCATAGTATCAGCAGAACTTCTAAAAGGTATTCTTTCTAAGTTAGATAAATCAGGTCCTATCTCAATACCTATAGATTCTAAAAGTCTTGCAGTAATTTCATAAACTCTTTTTGTTTTACCTTGCGATGTTCCGTTTTGAGAACCTGCGTCTAATCTCATTGTTTGTAAAAGAGAAGTATAAGCTAAACCAACTTTAACATTTGTTGCAGAACGATCTAAATTTATAGCACCTGAGCTTACTGTTTTATCAGGATGTGTTGCACCATTTGCTAATATTGAAACTGTTTGTCCTTCAAGATGATCAAGTCCAGATATAGATGTAGCTGCAGAACCACTATAGGTTAATGCACTATCTAAAAAATTTAATGATGTATTATCTGTTTCATCAAAATCAAAAGTATTTAAAACTTCTACATATCTTTTTGTAGATCCATTGATAGTTCTTTTTACAATTACATAAACTTCATACTCAGTATCGTCTGTAGGAATAACACCTACACTTTCACAAACTGCTTTACCCTCATCAGTTTTTGCTAATCTAGTGGCATCATCTAAAGATGTAATAGTAAGAAAACCTGTGGATATAGGTGTTGTTTCTGTAATCGTAACTGTATTACTGCTAACTGTCGCTGTAAAATTACTATCTGCATCTATTAATGTTTTTAAATTTGTTGCTGTTTGATTGTTACTTGTTTCAGTATGAAACTTACCAGATACATCAGTCGTAGAAGATGTAAATGTTGTTTCTGTTCCGTCTGCTTTTGTTAAAATAATTCTTGTTCCATTTGCTATGTTTGCATAATCGGTAACTGTTATTGTTGCATTACCGAATCTGCCGCCAAAAATATGTCTATGCCAACCTACAACTTTTTGCTCTCTTTGATAAGTTAAAGCTATAAGCTCTCCATCACCTCTCACCATCCAAGCAAGCTGATTAGGCTCTTGTTGATATGCCATCTGTGTTATTCCATCTTCAGTAATATGTTCTGCAAGTATAGTCATGTCAGGTGCTAGATAACCATCAACATCAAAGTTATATGCAAGCTCTCTAATTTTTCTTTTTGCTCTTTGTAAAAACAAAGTTGCATTACCTACAGATATTGCATCAACATTTGCCGATCCATGATTAGATTGTTTTTTAATTAAAATATTTGTTGGTGTGATTGCAACATCTGTGCCACCTCCTGATACAGTAAACTCACCACCTGCCGTTCCAATAATCAGTGTTCTTGTTGCAGTCATAAATCTAATTGCATTAACTTGGTTAGATGCAATCGTGTAAATAATAGCATCACTGTCTGCTATTGTTCCTCCAATATTTGCATCCATGTTTTCATAATCACCTGATTTAGAAAAAAATATTGTTTGAGGTTGCTCTGAAGTTCCTGCAAATACTAATCTTTGTTCAAAGAAAGTTACGCAAGAAGGATGACCTGTGGTATCTGAAAAAGCACCTAGTCTCCAATTTGCTGTAGCACTCGCACTATCTAAAGCTGTTATAATTGTGATGGTTGCATTTGTTGTATCTGCAACAGCAGTTATTTTTGCATAACCTGAATTTAAAAAAACAAATCTGCCAACGTCAGTAGATTGAAAACCAGAACCGCCATTGATACCTGTAACTGCAGAGGCGACTAAAGCTACACCTGTACCTACTCCTGCTTGACCAGGATTTAGTGTTGTATCTGTAGTATTAAGATCCTGCATTGGTCCTTTTGTAAAATCAACATCTGTCAAAGTCCAAGCGGTATGTGAAGTTCTGGATAATTTTTCTACTTCGTGATTTGGATGAGTGATGTACATAACGTCAGCACTTTGAGCAAATTTTAAATCAAACAACTCAGCTTCTAAATAAGGTGTAGATATTTCCACAGCAGATCCACTATCTAATACTTGTCCTTTATCTTTGTATATTCTTATATACTGATTTCCAAACTCAAGCATATAAGTTTGAGTTGTAGAAAATTCAAAAGGAATAAGTCTTGTTTTTTTTGTGCTATCTTTTACTTCTGAAATAAATGTTGTTCCTGGTCTTCTTACAACTGAGCCATGTGGAAACACAACAAAGTTTTCTAATCTTTTACAAGCTGAAGAATATTTAGCTAAATCATTACGACCATCTAGTCTAGGTGAAAACTCACCTGCTGTGAAGTCAGTCAGTTGAACAGCAACTCTAGCCATTTTAGAACCTCGAACTTAAAAAATCATTTGCATCTATAACGTCTGCCATACCTGCTTCTTGAGAAGTATTTTGACCTTCTGTTGCATCAACAAATCTAGCATCCTTTAGTTTAGTTTGATAAAGATTATACATATTTAATGATACTGGATTTGATGATGTAACTGCGTAAGCTATGTCTGCTGCTAATGCTGCAGATATTGTTTCTCTTAATAACTCATCATATTCATTAGGATCTTCGATCCTTGCAACATATAAAATTTTCATAGATGAATTATTCGTAAGTATTTTTCTACCCTCTACTTTATTATTTGAATCATAATCTAGTATTCTTAAAAGTCTTAAACAGTCTGTTGGTAATGTGTAAGCAGAAGTAAATCCCCAAACTGGAGCAGTTGTATCTGCAGCGAGTTGAACTCTTTTTTGTAAACAATTCCAAGGGTGTGATCTAAAAAGTGAATCTCTTACTTGCGTATATCTAGCATTACATAGTCTAGCATTTTTTGAATCCTCAGTTAAAGAAAGTATCGTTGATGCTCCCAACTGATTTAATGCTCCGTTACAAATGTCCACTACTGATGCCATAAGTTCTTATAAAATAGTTTTAAAAAAAAAGATAGAGGGGAAATATCCCCTCTATCTCGTAAAATGATTAATCTACTACGTATTCAATGATAAAACTTAAATCACCAGCAGTATCTCCTGCTGCATCAAAAAGTAAACCAATGTAGTAATAACCACCTGGATCAGAAGATTGTCCAGCATCTTCCCAGACTTTCTGTCCCATTTTGTTTATGTTTCTAGCTTCAAATGCTACTTCAGTTCCTGTTGTAACAGCACCTCTTAGGTCTGTTATTGCAGAAGCATACGCATCGTCATCTACTGCAGCTATTGCTGTAGTATATAAGCCGACATCGCAAGTATTAGTAGTACCAGAATCTAAATCATCGTTAAATAATTTGATTGAGGTTACACTCGCATTTGTTGGTATCGGAGCTAACATTACAGTATCAGTTGCTGATAAATCACCAGCAGCTAAAGCGATAGTGCCTTGAGCAACACGTTTTACACCATGTAACTGTTGGCTATCGTTTTTTACCATAGGAGTAGCTACGAAGTTAGTTACTAAGTCAGTATTTACATTCGCCATAATTTCCTCCTATTACGATTCTGTAGCTTGGACTTCCACTACTTTGTCTTCTTCCATTCTTGTAGCACCGAAAGTTGCACAGTAATAAACTTGAGTCGCATACGATTTGTCGCTTCTCTCATCTATTCTAGCAGTAGTGTCTTTGCCTACGGCAAGAGCAATACCATCTTGTGCATAAGCGATACAAGATCTAGTTGTTCCAGATAGTGATAGTCTGTTTGATACAATAAAATTGAAACCAAGGAACGAGTTGATTTCACCATTTGCCAATGCTTTGACAGTGTTGAAATCTGAGCTAGTTACCTCAGTTGTCCCTAATAGATCAGTGATCTGTTTTGGTCCTACAATAATATATCTTGGGATTGAAGGATCAACACTGTTTAAATCAAGAGTCTGTTTTGCAGTTCTTAATTTAGCAATAGTTAAACCCGCAGATCCGTGTGCGATTGTATTCGCATTTGATGTACTTGTAGAGCCTGTTTCACCAGTGAACGCAGTTCCTAGTGCAGCAGATATGATCACATCATCCATAGCTCTTCCGATAGCGTAAGCTGCCGCTTGAGCATAGGTAGAAGTTGGATCGATAAGCATACGAACTTTATCTTGATTGTCGATAAGGTCTGCAAATTCATAGTCCGAAAGTGATACTCTACGTCTTGCGTGAGGTGTATCAATTTGTGGAGTGTCTGAATGTCTGCTAGTTTTTTGAACTGCAGTTACAGAACCTACTTGGTCGAAGAAAGCATTTTTCCCAACCACAGATTCGACTCTGACTTTGTCTCGTAATAACGATCCCATTTGTTGAGATAGCAATTGTACGTTTGCAGAATACTGCTGTACAAAAGCTGTTGTTATTTGTGATGACATATTTGTCTCCTCTTATAAGTTTAATTAAATTTATCAGATAATGTTATCTGTCGATTGACAGGCTTCTCTTGGATTTTAAGTCTTTTAGACTAGAAGTCTAATCCTTCTTGTCAGCAAGGTCCTTGCGGATTGTCCCGCTAGTTATCCATTTATAATATTTCTTTGCTATTGGCAAGGGATCTTTTTTTTGTTCCTCAGAACCAGTTTCTTTAACGATTCTGAGGATTTCTAATCTGATTTCTTTATCATTCAGGTTTTGCATTATTTAACATTTCTCTTAATGTATAAACTCTTTGAACCATTTTATCATGCTCTGGATGTTGCTTGTTCCAGTATGGTCCATCAGTATTATTTATAATGGTTGATATTTCTTCTTCAAGATCAAAAGCAGTATCTTGAACATCTGTATCAGGTTGAACCATAGTGTCTTCAGAAATCATACCAGCAATTTTAGAAAAACCTTTAATGATTGCAGGATGATCACCTATTCGAGTTCCATCTTTTAATTCAAGATCTAATATTTCTTCACCGATATTTGCTTTAGCTATAGCTCCTGCTGCCTGAACTTTAGATTCAAAGTCTCTTCCCCATTCTTTTCTAAGTTCTTGTTCAGCTTGAACTTGTGCAGTTTCTGTATCAACTCTAGCTTGCTGTGCATCTGTTTCTAAATTTGATTTATAAAATTCAAGAATACCTTGAGCTTGCTGATTATTTAATCCAAGCTTATGTGCGTTTTCAGCAAACTGTTTCATAGCTGATTCATCTACTTGTATAGCTTGTGAATCTATTTTTAAATTATACTTATCTGCAGATTCAGGTCTTCCCATTTTTGCATAGGCTTCTTGCCACTGTTCATCAGTAAAGTTTTTGTTAGGTACAATCATTTTATCTTGACCAATCATCTTTGTTGCATTGATATAACTTTTCGCCAAAGCATCTATCTCTGTAAATTTAGAAATATTAGGATCATTTCTATATTCTTCAGAGATAACATCTTTCCAAGATTGTGTTGTTTGTTGAGTTTCCTGTGTCGTTGATGAAACAGGTGCTTCTGTTTTTGTTTCTGTAGGAGCTGGTGTTTCTGTTGTCGTCTCTACAGGCGGAGTATTATTCTCCGTTATCTGTTCATTTGACATTTCTATTTTCCTTCTGCAGCATTTGTTTTATAAATAGAAGAACGCTGCGTTGTCCTTCCATATATGCACTCTCATGACTATCACCTTTTACATTAGTGGTAGAATGATAATGACACCTTTTTTCAAGATCTAATATAACTTCTTGTCCTTCATCAGATCCAAAAACTGTTTTATACTTTATCTGTAGATTTTTAATCTTTTTTTCAAATTCTTTTTCAGAACTCATATTTATTCAGTTAGTTGTTCTCCAACACCTTCAGCTATTGCTTGTGCATCTTGTGGCAATGCTTTAGCAAGTGGTGCAATATCTCCACCTGCTTTAGCAACTTGTTGTAGTTGTTGCATCTCTTGCATCTGTTGTGCTTGTGCTTGTTTAGCTTCTCTTTCAGCTAAAACTTCAGAATTTGTTTTTAATACTTTTTGTGGAATACCTATAATGTTTGTTAGATGTTTCACAAGATTATCAAAATTTATATAATCAAACACAGGTGCAACATTAGCAAGTTGTCCCATGATTTCAATACCTCTAATGATAGATTGTAGCTCTGTGGACTTCTGTGCTTTTGCTAATGGTGAAACATATTCTATTTCTACATCTCTTCCTGATATAATCTCAGGAGCTGGTGAAAATATATTTTTTCTAACCATTATTGCAAAACATCTATCAATTAAAGGTTTTAATAATTCAGATTGTAATCTACCTAACACTGGTCCTAGTAATCTCATTTTCTCTTCATTTCTTTGTATGACCTCTGTTGCTGTCATTTGTGGACCTTGTTGCATCATCAGTTGATTAACATAGAAAACATTACGAATTGCGTTTCTTCTTTGCTCCTCCATATTTAATCCTAAAGGATTATTTGCTCCAATATTAAGTGGCTCTATTCTATCCCTAGTGCCTGATCTGTAAAAGTTCAGACCACCAGGAACAGTTCTAACAGGGAGTAGAAAGCCGTCATCAGGAACAAGTAAAGGGGGATCAACTTGTTTCTGTGCAGCTTTTATAGTTGTCTTAGACATTTCATTTAACATCTTTACATCTGGTAAAGCTGTCATCGCAGGCGATCTTCCGTAAATCTCATGCGAAGCTTTTAAATATCTTGGGACAACAAACGGAAATTCTTTAAAACCTGCTACAGATAATTCATTTAAATTTTTATATTCCATGTAAACAGATTCAAAAGGCATATTTTTTCTATCTTGTTTTTTAGGATCAAAATCATTTCTTGGGTACACAGCATGAAGAATACTTATTTCTTCATAAGGATCTTTTGTAATTAATCCTTTTGTACCCGTTGATATCGCTTCACCAAACTGTTGAAAAGCAGCTCTTACAGACATTTTAAATAATCTATATACTGTATCTACTTTACCTTTTTC